>NTLX01000018.1_pt1 | contig 34068 bp, 58 predicted proteins | sample 1251771 | NCBI WGS metagenome assembly NTLX01 (sample SAMN07250028, study PRJNA358725) | marine metagenome | isolation source: viruses from ocean water | place: Pacific Ocean: North Pacific Subtropical Gyre | collected 2015
TTACCTTTTAGTGTGTCTCCTGAATGGAATATAACAACAGGGAACGTAATTTGTATTTCTATACCTGTGTATGAAAGTCAAGTATTAACTGAAGACTTTGAGCCAAAAATTGCATACGTAAGCTATTACAACAGTAGCCCTATACCTGCTTTAGATTTAACTGATGGTACATCTACAAATACAAATGTAGAATTTAGTACCGCAGTATTTTATGATGAATCTGAAAGTCAAAATTTACCCTATTTTGATCTAGAGCCTACATATTTTGATAGTTTTACTAAGATGGTTCAACAAATGCAGAAGCTTACTGCCTATTTTAAGTTAAATGCTATAGATATAACACAATTAGACTTTTTTAGACCTTATTACTTGTCTTTTACGTATGAGAATATACAGATAAGAGGCTACTATATTTTACAGTTGATAGACGAATATAAGTCAGGAGAAACTTCAAAATGCGAATTAATACGATTAAACCCCTTTTAAAATGAGTTTTTTAGCAAAAGATTATGATATATCGAATGGAGATAATTCATGGGAGGAACAAGTTAGCGTTACAGATGGCGCAACTTCATTCCAATTTGTAGCAAGTTGGCTAAATGCTTCAGACAGTGAAGTAAAGCTGCAATACAGTAATGATCAAGTCAATTTTGTAGATGTGCCTAATTTATCAGCTACTTTGTCATCTGGAGATAGTGTTGTAACTTTTGATATTAACTCTATTACTCACAGATACTATAAAGCTGTATTTATTGCAAACAGTAGTACATCGGGGATTTTAAATATAATTTTACCATGAGCAACATATATAAAAGCTTCCCTTTAAATACTGCTGTGCCTTTGCCCGGTACTATTTCAGGCTTTGCGGATTATAACAATACTTTGCCCGCTATTAGTTTAACTGCTGATACTTGGACTCCAGTAACTAACAACGGGCTAGGTGCTTTTACGAATAAAGCTAGTTTGCCTCAAGGGATTACTGAATTAATGGACACAACGACCGGCGCAATAGATACAACCCAGTTAAACATCGGTGATTCTATATTTATTAGAAATGATGTAACGATTACGCCAAACACAAACAACAGCCTTTTAAGTTTTAGGTACAAACTAGGAAGTGGCGTAAATCAATATTTTTTAGAGACAATTATAGGGCGTTTAGATTCTGGAAGCGGTCAGCCTTACAGGTTTAGTCTAAGAACTGATTTTATCTATATGGGTGACGATAACACAAGATTAAACCCTATTGAATTGCAAGTTAAGTTATCAACAAACGGCAGTTTATTAAATGCTGGTAGTGTTATTTATGTAAGCAAATACTAAATTTATGAGTCAAGTAAAGATATATAAAGATTTATCTGCTAATAGCATATTTATAGAAGATGCAAATGGAGCGCAGTTTCTTAACAGCTTGCAGGCTTCTGAAAATACAGGGCAAGTAACTATTACGGATTTAGCTAGACAAATAGAATTAGTTTCAAATGAAGATCATACTAATTTTATAGATAAAAATAATAACCCTTATACAGGGACGGTTACTGAAGTAGTAAATGAATTAAATTCAATATTTCAAAGTTCTGGAACTCCAGACGGGCAAGCACCATTAATTACAAGCTCTTTAGCTATTTCATTAACTCAGGGGGAAACCGTTAATTATGAGCTAACAGCTACAAAAGGCGTTGGCTATGAATGGGATTTATCAAACGTTTCAGGAATTACAACAGTAGAAGGAAACGTAAGAAAGTTAATAGGGGGCAGTTCTTTGCCTGTGGGAACTTATAATATACCTGTTAAGGCCATAAACTATAATGGAGAAGATAGTAAGACGATAGTATTAACAGTGTCAACTCCACCATTTAGTAATACCAAAAGTGTAAAACTTAATAATCAGGATTGGTTAGGTACTAATGCGGCTTTATTAGATGCTACTTTTGGCCGAAGTGGCAACGGTTCTGGCTCTTCAGATGCTTGGACAATTAGTTTTTACTTCAAACCATCAGCAGAAAATCAGGGCCAAGTTTTATTTTATGTGGGCAATAATGATATTGCAAATCAGGGGTATATTGAAGTAAGGCAAATTAATTCAAGTGGGCAAAAATTACTAAGGCTAAGATACGGAACAAACAACAATAATTTAAGGTTACAAACCGCTCCGGGTAGCTTAACTCCTAATACTTGGCAACATATAACAATTGGATATTTAGGCGGTAATACTGGATCATCTAGCGGTAGCTTAAATAACTACTACAATCAATTTTTTATAAAAATAGATAATGTAACTCAAACAACAAACAACAGTCACTCTAACTTTGGTTATTCTGGTTCTATTGTTTGTCAAAACGCAAGAATAGGCCGATTTGTGGCTGGCAATTCTTTAAGAGGTGCAAATGTTGATGAATTTGCTATCTGGGATAGCAACCAAAATGCAAATACTTCTGATATTTACAATAATGGAGTACCTTTTGATTTAATGACATTAACTGATAAACCTAGACATTGGGCCAGAATGGGAGACGGCAACGACTCATATCCATATTTGCAAGACTATGGGACAGAAGAAACTTTAATTTGGGAAATGAATAACATGACTAGCGCAGACATTGTAACAGATGTACCGTAAATAAAAAATAATGGCAGATGATAACCAAATCATAATAGATGTTGAGATTAACTCACAGCAAGCTTCTCAAAGAGTTGTAGAGCTAACACAGCAGATTACTAAACAACGTAATGAGTTGTCAAAGCAAAACAAGATTTTAAAAGAATCTAATGGACAAAATAAAGAAGCTGCATTAGCTGTGTCTTCTTTAAAAAATTCTATTGCTGAAAACAACAAAGAACTAAGGCGAGCGCAAAAAGAAGCTAACGCAGAAACAGGCAGTATTAACTCTTTAAGGGCCTCAATTGCTAAGTTAAACGCTGAAAGAAACAACCTAAATACTCAAACCGCTGAAGGGTCTAAGCGTTTTGCAGAGATTACGCAACAATTAAAAGAACAGCGTGAGCAAATTAACGCATCTAGTCAAGCGGCGGGGAGCTTTAAGGATAATATAGGCAACTATTCAGAAAGCGTGAAAGAAGCCGTTAAAAACGGGTCTATATTTGGAGGTCAGCTTGGCGAAATAACGCAAGGCATAGGAACTTTAAATAATTTATTAAAAGGGACTAGGCTCGCATTTCTAGCAATCCCATTAGTAGCTATTACCGCTTTAATAGGCACATTCTTAACTAAGACAAAAGAAGGGAGAGAACTGTTAGAAAGGTTTACTACTGTAGTACAGTTCCTTTTTTCTGAGTTGGTAAACGGCTTAAAAAATACAGTAATTGAATTTACTGACTTTATAAACTTGCTTATAAATGAGCCTGAAAAAGCTATTGAAAAAGTAAAGCAAAGTTTTATAGATTTTTTTAATGAATTAGGGAACAATTTTGCCTCTATTGGTAGAATTATTAAAAATGTATTTACGGGAAATATAGCGTTAGCTGAATTAGAAGTTGAAAAGCTGACAGAAAAGTTTTTTGGGTCAGGTTCATTAGTTGAGGGTATTAATGAAGCTATTAAAGCAGGCGACAAATTAGCGAAGAGCAATATAAATTTAAGGGCAAGCATTAGGGCACTAAATATAGAGATAGCAAAAGCAGAACGTGATGCAGAAACATTTAGGAATTTGAGAGATGAAGAAAACAGAACCCTTAAGAATAGAATAGCTTTAAATGTAGAGGTTTTAAAAAGCGAAGAAAGAAGGAGAGATGCTACACTAGCACAAATTAGAGCTAATTTGGCTTTATTAAATAGCCAAATAGCTTTAAATCAAGGTGATGAAAATTTACTAGATCAAAGAGCCGAATTGTTAGCAGAACTAGAGCAAGCGGAGGCGGATTTTCAGGGCCGTATTTCAGAAGTACAATCTGAAGGGCAAGCATTACAAAAAGAGCTTGCAGAGGAAAGCTTAAATTTATTAGTAAATAACAAAACTTTAGAAATAGAGATAACTGAAGAGTCAAATAATAGAATCATAAAATCCGAGTCTGAAAGGGTAGCCGCCTCAATAAGATTGCAAAATCTTTCTTTTGAAAATCAAAAAAGGATAAAACAACAGCAAGAAGCTGTACAGCAACAAAGCGAAAATAGGGCAAAGCAAAGTATTGAAACTTTTAAGTTATTAGCTGGTGAGCAAAGCGCAATAACTAAATCTATACTTTTATTTGAACAAGGAGCAGCAATTGCGGGGATTGTGCGTGAGACTGCTTTAGCAAATGCTAAAGCAGTTAAGGCTTTCCCTACTACATTCGGACAGCCTTTTGTTGCTATAAATACATTAAGTGCTGGACTTAGTATTGCTGAAGTAGTTAAAAGCACTTTGCAAGCTGTTTCCGGGGGGTTTGCTGATGGTGGTTATACTGGTGACGGGGGTAAATATCAACCCGCTGGTATAGTGCATAAAGGGGAAGTTGTGTTTAGTCAAAAAGATGTTTCTATGATGGGAGGTGTTAGAGCAGTAGAAAGAATAAGGCCAACCGCAAAAGGTTATGCCGATGGTGGTATAGTGGCAAATTCAGTGGCTACAAGCATGAGAAATATTAACAGTAATAGAGAGTTACAGCGAGATATAGCTAATAATCCTATATTTGTATCTGTAACCGATATAAACAAACAACAAGGGAAATATGCAACTGTCAAGAACCGAGCAAATAGCTAAATTGGATTTATTGAGAGATCTAAAAGAGTCTGGCAAGCTTGATGAAATGTTTAGACTAGGCATTATCTCTCACACTCAGATTAATTATATAGAGTTGCATGATCTTTATCACGTACATTTAAAAGTATGTCCAAGCAAGCCAGTAAAAGCAACGGCTGAAGTATCAGGGTATAGTGTTAGGTGGGTGAGAAAAGTTTTATTTGGTAGGTAATGTAAAGGTTGATTTAAGTTGAAACAAAAAGCCCCGCCTAAATTAGACGGGGTTTTTTTATAAATATGAAAATGAAAAAAATTATTAATCAATGTTTATGATTCTGGCGATGGGTGACTTCTTTGCAAATGTTAGCTTTATTTTTTTACTATCCAAATATTCTCTTAACATTCTTAATTCCCCTATTGCCTTAGTTAAGCAATATTTTTTCACCCAATCATTAAAAGATAATCCTGATTCAATAAGAGTAGGAACGCTTTCAATATCAATTTTTTTGCTTTTAAATTCTGCGCAAATTTGATGGTTAATTAAATCAACTCCATACACATCTATTTTTTTGTAGCCCCAATGGCAAGCTATACAAATAGCATAGATAGCGGATGAGAAGCCATGAGACAAAGGCGTTCTATCTATAGAGAATTTGCCATTAAAAGTATGTCTTTTACTACTTACCCTTTCTGAGTTCGGTAAATTACAGTCGCCAAAGTTGGCAAACTTCTTTACGTGATTAGGCGTGCGCAATACTGCTGGCCTAGTACTTATTACTCTTTTCCACTTATCAGTGAAACAAATAGCATCTAAATCATGACCCAGTTTAATTGCGTCGTTAATTCCTAATACCCAATCTCCATACTGGTATTTATAATGCTTCGCACTTAATCCAGTGCCTAATATGATAGCCTTTGACATAAAGTGAACAATTTAGTGCATTGCAAATATAGTTAAAATCTATATGAATGCCGTTAATTGCACTAATGGAAGCGACTATTTTAATACAAGGCGTAATCGGAGAAGATTATAAGACGGAAGATTTAGTGTCTGATGTAAAAAACGTGGAAGATGCGGGATCTATAAAATTTATAATTGATTCAGATGGTGGGTACACTGACGAAGGTTTCGCAATGGCAAACTATATAGAGTCACTACAAAAGCCTGTAAAAACAGTAGCTAAAAAAGTCTATAGTATAGCTAACGTTATATTTTTTGCTTCAGAAAATAGAGAGGCTGAGTTAGGAGCAAGTTTTATGCTTCATAACGCATGGATGCAACCACCAGCAGGCAATAAAAATGACTTAGGCTTCTTTATGGATCTACTAGAAAGGGAAGATAAAAGAATTCGTGATTTTATACAGCCTAGATCTGGTTTAAACGATTCTGATTTAACTGCCTTAATGAGTAAGGACACTTATTTGAACGTAGATCAAGCAAAAGAGCTAGGATTTTTTGAAGCTAAAAAGCAGTTAAGGCTTTCCGCTTTAGCAATTAAACCAAAAAGTAAAATGTCAAAAGTACAAATTTTATTAAACAAGCTTTCTGAAGCTTTGAAAAGTAATGAAGCCCCAAGAATTGCAAATATGGACATTGAACTAGAAGACGGTTCAATCATATTTGTTGAATCAGAAGATGGGGAGTTAGAAGGAAAGCAAACCAACGCTCCAGCGGGTACGCATCGCTTAAGAGATGGCAGAAGCATTACAGTAGTGGAGACTGAAAGTGAGAATGTGATTGAATCAGTGAGTGAAGATGTTTCTGAGCTTGAAAACAAAGACGATGAAAAAGAAATGATGAAGGCCAAAATATCAGAGCTTGAAGCTAAAATAAAAGATATGGAAGGCGAAAAACTAGAAATGTCTGCAAAAGTCAAAAAGCAAGATGATGATCTAAAAGGTTTTGAGGACAAGCTTAACTTTATGCTTAAAAATATTGAGTCTACCCATAAGCCAGACGGGAAACAGCCCACTTTTGGCAATGACGCTCATAATAATCCAGATGCAAGCTTTACGCCTAAACTTGGAGCTATGGAGCGCAAAATGAAAGAAACTTATGACTCTTACAACAACAAAAAGTAATTAACAATTAAACAATAAAAATATGCCCAATGTAGATTTTAGTGCAGTAGCCGAAAAAAACAGAGAAGTCTGGGACAATTGGCTAACACAATTAATAAGCCCGAATAAGACCATTGCAAACGGTCATGGCTATGTTAGAGTAGGTATTAACGAAAAAATATATATTCCTAAAATTGATGCTACTGGCAATTTATTGCAAGATTTTACTAACGGTGCGCCTTCTGGAAGTGGTACAATAGGATTGACTGAGACAGAATTAACGCCAGAAAAATCTCTATTATATTTAGAGATGACGCCTAATGATTTTAGAAGCTATTGGAGATTTTCAAGCCCTGATGCTTTTGAAAGTTTAGTATTTACTGAATTGCCTGAAAACTTCCGTAGAGCTATGGAAGAGGTAATTGTAAGAAGAACAAACTTTTCAATTGCTCAATGTCTTTGGGCTGGCGACAGTGCAACAAGCCCAGCACCATCATATCCTTTAGGCAGGTTTACAGGATGGCTAACAAAGGCAGTAAATAACGCAGACGTTATTGACATAGCTGGGGCTTCTGGTTTGACCGCTGGAAATGTGTTGGAGAAGTTACAAGAGGTTTATGAAGCGATCCCTGATGCTGTTTTGATGTCTCCAAATATTAAAATGTTTGTAAGTGTAAAAACTGGCAAGCTAATTCAAAAGGCTTCAAATGATATTGCAGGGAAAGGTACTACGTTCTTAACTGTAAACGGGCTAGATGATATTAGTTTCGATGGGGTTAAAGTAGTTGTGCTCCCTGAATTCCCTGATGATGTGATTTTTAGTACTCATTCAAGCGCAGACGAAAGCTCGAATCTTTGGGCAGGTGCTACTAATGCGGAAACTGTAGAGCCTTTTAGATATGACAGAGTAGCACCAAATCAGGAAATTTGGTTTGTTAAAGGTGCTTTTGCGATGGACACGGCCATTATTAACGGAAATGAGTGTGTTCTATACGATGCTAGATAAGTTAAGGGGGGCATAAGCCCCCATTTACTAACACTTTAACGAATTTATTATGTCTTGTGGAAATTTAACGGCTAATTTTACTTTAGATTGTGATGATCAGCCAGTAGGCGGTGTTAGCTCTACATTGTTTATTTTTAATTTTAGTGACTTTTCATCTTGGGATGTTACCCTAGATAGTACGAATAAATCCCAAGTTACTAGCATTGTAGCACCAACAGGCCAAACGGGCTTTAAAATTGAAGGAGAGGCTAACACAGTCAGACCTACTACAGAAGTAATTAAAGAAGGCGGGCGTACTAGATACCGTCATTTAATTAATTTTGAAGTAGGCGGTTTGGATGCTGAAGCTGTAAACTATGTAAGTAGCTTAAATAAAGGTACTTATGTATGTATTTTAGTGCTAAATGCTAAACAGATTTATATTTACGGCAATGACAGCGGGGTTGAAACGGTAGGGCAACCTATTCAAGATTTATATGCAAATAGTGGCGTGTTTACATTGCAATTTGCATCTCTAGAAGAGACTCCAGAGACAAAGCCGCCTTTGGTTTATACAGGTGCGACTTCCCCTTATGATTTTGCCACTGCATTAGCTGAGATTGAATCATTAATTTTAGCATAGATACCATTTTTGAACAATTGCTTTAAAGGCAGGCGGAAGGTTTCTGCTTGCCTTTATTTATTTAATAAATATGTACAGAGGATTTACAACCATACCGCAAAGGGTTTACAAAAAAGAGTATAGAGGCCTAGAAATTGTAAACTATGGCATACAAAACGCCTACCCACAGGAAGCCGATTACGCTATAAGCGGATGCTCTATTGCAGATTCTTGCTGTGATGTCCTTAGTGAATTTACTAGGGGAAACGGTTTTGCAGATGAATCTTTAAATTTGACGGTTGTAAATTCTGATGGCCAAACGCTTTTTGATATTCTTAAAATGGTTAGTAAAGATTACAGCCGTTTTAATGGTTACGCTTTGCATTTTAATTATAATTTGCTTGGAGAAATTGTATCAATCCATCATGTACCCTTTACTTATTGCCGTTTAGGCTTGCCAGATCCTGAAACACTTAGAAGTAATACAATTAGAGTTTGGGATAATTGGGCTAATGAAAGTATTAAACAAAATAACTCCCAAGCCCTTATAAAAACATATTGCAGATATAATCCTACATCTGTATTAGATGAAATAAAAGCCTGTGGGGGAATAGGCAAATACAACGGTCAAATACTTTACTGGACAAATGAAAATGGTTTTTATCCTAAGTCTACAATAGACAGTTGTTTTGAACAGGTTTTGACATTAGGACAGCTTTCCAACTTTGACTATAGCTTTGTAAAAAACGGCTTTAGTGCTTCTTCTGTATTTGTTAATGAAGAAATAAGCCCAGATGACGAGACTTACGAAAGAAACTTGCTAGAAATGCGAAACATGACGGGCACTAGACAAGCGGGCGGAGTTGTGTATTTAGAAGGCAAAGTAAGAAATTTGCCGGTGACTATTAACCAGATGGACAAGCACTATAACACACTTAAAAATTCAGACAAAGAGGATATATTAGAAAGATTTAGAGTTCCACCAGTTTTAGTGTCTAGGACTAGGCAAGGCGGTTTTCCCAATCAAGATGAGATTGTAAATAGTTTTAATTATTACAATGGTGTAACACAAAAATATAGGGATGAGGTTAGCCGAGTGTTTAGCAAGTTTATGTCTTATTGGCGTGATGATATTACAAGTAATTTTTTAATTGAACCTACAACTTTCTACGGTAATGGCAGAGCTATTGATACAGAAATCTGATTTTGAAACTTATAGGAATATAGGTAACATTAACTATGAGAAAGATTTACAGCCTCATGTTTTAAAAATACAGCGGGGCGTAATTCGTGACTTATTAGGAGATTCTTTATATTATGACCTTTGGAATAATCAATTAGAATCAAAATACATAACTTTATTAAACGGAGGTACTTTTACATTAAATAGTAATACTGTTCAGCTATTTGGTTTAAAGCCTGTAATAGTCTTATATGCTTATGCTAGTTTTGTCAGAGAAAACAGTTTTAAAATTACAAGGGCAGGAAATAAGATTAAAAATAAAACTGAGTCATCACAGCCAACGCCTGAAGAGTTAGACAGCGAAATTGCACAAGCTAACAGCGAAGCCCAAATGTACGCAATTAATGTAAAAGCTTTTTTAACCAAAGAAATATTTATTTATCCTTTGTATGAAGGGAATAAATTAACGCAAGGAAGTGTTAGGGCTAGAATGACAGTTCAAGACGAATATAAAACAGTAAGATAATGAAAATAGGAATAGTAGTACCAGATAGACCGGGAAGAGAATGCTTTAAATCTTGGTGGAGCAATTTAATTAATTTTCAAATTGCCAAAGGTATTACTACAGAAATCTTCCATATAAACGAAGAATTAGAGGCAAGAGGGAAGCGAAAGACTGATTTAGTGCAAAGATGTCATATAGGAGTAGATAAGGCTATAAAATCGAATTGTCAGCTTATCTTTTTTTGGGAAAATGACGACTATTATAGTGCTTATTATTTGGCGACTTTAGTGCGCACTTGGATAGAAAAAGACAAGCCTGATGCAATTGGAGCTGATCAAACTACATACATACATGTAAAAGACCAAAAAGTATTTTATCAAGAGCATAAAGGTAGATCTTCTCTATTTCATACTGCTATTAGTGCCGAATATGCAAAAAATATAAATTGGGATCAAGCATTAAAAAGTTGTCCGTTTTTAGATCTATTTTTATGGGAAAAGGCTAAAACTAAAGCGTTAATAAATCAAATGGCTATAGGATTAAAGCATGGTATAGGCTATGTTGGGGGAAATGCTCACAATTCTAAATGGAGATTGTACAACCCTATTAATAAAGTCGATTTATATAAATTAGTGCCTAGAGAAATGATTATAAAATACAAAACCATTATAAACAATGAAATTGCTAGAACGATATAAAAAAGAATGTCTAACAAAAACGGATATTCATTTACATTTGCCTACTCTTTATGATCTATGTAAAGATGAAGTAGTGCAAGAAAAAGGCGTTTATGAATGTGGCTTTAGAACTGGCGTTAGTACATGGGCTTTTTTAGCATCAAAGCCTGCCAAAGTTTTAAGCATAGACATAAATTCTTGCGATGCTTCAGAGCATAAAAAAATAGCCAAATCTGAAAAAGTTAAGTTTTCTTTAAGAAAACAAGACAGCAAAAATTATCTACCTAAAGAGTCTCCTTTTGGCCTTTCCATGATTGATACATTGCATGAATACAAGCATTTATATGCAGAGTTAGAGCATATAAGTAAATTCACTGAGAAGTATATAGTAATACATGACACTGATAAGCGTTTTGAAAAGCAAGGAAGGACTAAAAGCGCAATTAATGACTTTGTATCTAGGCACAAAGAATGGGCTGTTAAAAGCCATACAGAAATGTTACACGGCTTAACTGTGTTAGAAAAAACTAAATAACTAAATGCAAAGGCTCGACTGCTTACGAGTTAAAAAACTTATTAATAAATGGATATTAACAAAAATGCTAGAAATTTTAAATGTAATTTTGTGGACTGCTTCAATTTTGGGCTTTGGCGTTTTAATTAATCTAATCAGGAAAAAAAAGAAAAATTAAGATGGAAGAAGTCGTAAAACAAGGAGTCAAGCAGGGGTTTACTACGTCACCAGACACAGTTTATGGGGTTTTGGTAGGGTTTGCTATGGTTATTATACTTGGAATGGGCTTTTTTGTCTATTTCATGTATAAAAAAAATGAGCTGAATAGAGTTGAGGCCAACAAAGAAAGAAAAGAACGGGAAGAGGCAACAAATAACAGATTTAGACAAGTTCACGAGAACTATTCTAATCTTCAAAAAGAGTACATTGAGGTATTAACTAATGTAGTCCAAGCTAATACACTATCAAACAATGAATTGGTGGCTGAGTTAAAAAGCCATAGGGAGCTAACACAAAAGACTTTGTATGGAATTGAGGAAATTAGAGCTAGTGTTAATTTTGTGAAGGACAAGCTCTCTTAATAAAGTTAGCCATTAATAAAGCCCAATTTACCTTTTCAGGTTTCTTGGGCTTTAATGTTTTTGTGTTTCTAGGCTTAGGCATAACTTATATTAAGTTACAAACTTATACCCATTCGTAAAAATCAATATGAACTTTTTTCCCTGATTTTGTTTTAAATAAAGGTACTGCCAAATAATACTCATTACAAACAATCTTACTGCAAATACATTCTATATCTTGAAAATTTGGATTATTCTCTATAGAGCAAATTGCCTTTTTTCCAATTAAGTAAGAATTGTCTTTTATTATCTTTTCTTTTATAGAGTTTATGCTTCTATATATATCATTTTGCTTATTCTTTAGCAAAAGCATTTCATTCTCAATAATATCAATTTGCCTAAGCAGTTCAGCTATTTGTTTCTTCGTTCCCATAATCTATATTTAAGAATAACACTTAGGATTTACTTCCCTAATATTTAAAGCGACTTTATAAGCATCTTCATAATTTGTATATTGTTGAATATAAATATTTTGTTCTCCAAAAAAAGCACCGAATTGATTCATAGATATAGCCTCTAAAACAGTATGCAGATTCTCAGTTATTATAATTTCGCCATCATTATTATCATCACATATTAACCAAATGCAATCATGGTTTTTCAGGGTTTCTAAAAACTTAATTATACTACTATTATCATTAAATTTTAACAATTGTGCATCTTTTTCTTGAATTGCTAAATGTAGATTTATCATCTTCTTAACTTTTTTAAGAAAACCCTTTGCCAGTATAACCTCACTAGGAATCGGAAAAACCTTTGAATTTTTCTCAATTATTGCCTTTTGCTTTTCAACCTCTTTTTGCAGATATAATTTAGCGGTTTGCGCATTCCGTTCAATCTTTTTAGAATTTGACATTCCATTACCCGATCTTTTGCTTTTAAACTCTTCATAGGTTTGGCATCCAGACCTTAAAAAAACGCAGTATCTTTCTCTAGCAAATTCAATAGCCCTACAGCTTACATTAAGTATTTCAGAAATCGTTTTATTGTCCTTTTGTGATGATCCGGGCGTTTTTATGAAATACTTCAAAGCTTTATCTTCAACTTTAACGGGCTTATACAATTTAAGGCTTTTTAAGGCATCACAAAGCCACTGCCTAGAACAATATATGCCTTGACTCTCTAAAGTGTCATGAAACGCCTTTAAACTGCCTTTAGCCTTAGTTTGCTTGTATGTTTTTAGCAAGTGTTCTATATCTATGCAGTTATTATAGATGTATTTAGCCTTTTGGCACATCTTTTTGTTAGGGTTGTAGAAATATCTTAATTTTTTCATATCATTTTGTATTTATACCTTTTTTCAGCAATTGCCATTAATTTAAAAGCGTCTCTATCATCTTGATTAGTACGTTTTTTATTAGTCACCCACTTTTTCCTATTGCATGTATCAGTTACAACAGTGTTATCAATTTTACTGCCTTTTTCTCTAGGAGATAATCTAACTAGCTTTAAGCATCTAAACTCTAAGCATCTACAAAGTATAGAGCTTACAGCTTGGTTCATGCCTACGTTTCTTGACTTACGTGCTATCTCTGCTTTTTTGCCTGTAAGGTCAAATGAGCAATTTTGAATATAACTGTCTTCAATGCAAACAATAGAGTTTTTAAAATGACCGTTTACTATTTCGGTAAGAAGTTCATTTATTGAGTATTTCTTAAAAGTAACTTGATTGCCGTATAATTCACAGAAGCCTATGCCTTTTTGACGGAATGCAGGATCTATACCTATTATCTTTGTATTACTCATTACCCAATAGTTTTATTACCTAAAGCTTTAATAAGCTTCATGGCTTGATTTAAGGTGATGTTTATAGTCTGCTTTCTCCCATTTTCATATTCAATATCAATATTCTTACAATTTTTCCCAGCACTAACAATACGATTAATTTTTACTCTATTTCTCATTTCCTTTTCTTGTCTTCTGGTGTAACATTATTTAATTCATATCCGCATCCTGTGCAAAAGTCATCTTCCATTTGTGTTTTGCAGTGAGGGCAAAAGGGCTGAAACCCTAAAGCTCTACTAAATTCTAAAGCCTGTTGTTCTAAGGTTTCAATGCTTGGTTTTTCTGGCTGTTTTTTCATCTCTTTTATCATTTAATTTTATAACCTTATACAAACTGCCATGCTACGCACGTAGTTTGTACTTTTGTTGTAGTGCATTAAAACGACACCACAACACAGAATATAAATAATAAAATTACTTACCTAACTGCTTTTTAAGTTTTGTGTGTTCTTCAACAAGCTTATTGTGCTTATCAATTAATTCCCTGAGTATTCTTGTGGCTGTATTTGCCCAATCTTTTGTGTTTGGTAAATCTTCTGTTATTTTCAAGTTTTCCATATCCGTAATTTTAAAATTCATATTCTAATTCGTTGTATGCAATTAAAAAAGACATACAACAACGTACATAAATAATAATGCTTAGGTTAGTGGTTTATCAGGCAACGCCATCCACCAAGTTTCATCCTCATTACAGTATTTCACCATTTTGGTATCATGTATGTTTATACTCATATCCTCCTGTCCGCTATTCAGTATTCGGTATATTAGAATCTTTTCTCCATCAATTTCAACAGATGGCTTTCTGTCTTTTAGTTTAATCCATTTCATAATTTAAAGTTTTGTGTTTCAATCCGCATTACTATTCATGTACCAAGCGTTAGGCGTAATTAATCCCAACCTTCCATATAGTATTTTAAATCACTTTGTATAAAGTTATCTTTATTTTTTTCTTTATACATTTGGCGTAATGTACCTTCGTGTATACCTTCTTCATATGCTCGTTCCATATCCTCAAAAGAATAACTACGCCTAACACTAAATAAATTCAATAGCTCGTTAGCTGTTTCACCTATACAATTTTCTCCTGTCTGCATCTTTAGCAGTAAATCATTAATTTGTTTTTTCATATCGCTATTGTATTTATTCTTGTCCATTATAGCTCATTTAATTCAAAGCTATCTAATCTATTTCCATTTGTAGAAGTTATATAAAGTCTTTCTTGTTTAAGTATTTGAGCAAACTCAATTCCAATTTTAATACTATTACTTGGTTTTTGAAGCTCTAATGATTGTTGTTTTAAAAAACGAGCTATAACATCAGCTATATGTAATTCCTTTCCGTCTTTATCAAATATTTCTAAGTTATCCATTGTTTTAGTCTTTTTTAGTTAGTGTAGTTATTTATTAAGGTCGGCACTACACATAGCCAAACCATTTTAAACAATTCTTGCTAATGTCATTAAATCATTCATTTCTGATGGAGAAGTGAATCGCTCTTTACCAGTGCCTTCTATTTCCTCTCCATTGTATTCTAGCCAATACCACCCATTATCTTGGGCCATCTTAAGCCCTTCGGTATCTCTTATATAAACCAAAAAGTCATAAAATGTCTTGCATTGCTTCAATTCTGCTAGTATTTGTTCCCTTTTCATCTTCCTTCTTTATTATAATGTTCAATCAATAAACTTTCTATACTAGGAAAGTTTATTACTATACCCTGATTACCAAAGTGAAGGGTAAACACATCAATCATTTTGTTTATTTCCTCAGTAGTTAATTTGGTAGTACTTTCTTTATTAAACCACTCCTTTTGTAGTGGCCTCCAAACGTAATTCTTAACTATATCAGGAGTATAGGGCATAGATAAAGACTTTCCTGTTAGTCCTTTATATTCAAATGTCCTGCCTAGTGAATTAAGTGTTTTAGAGATAATACTAAAGTACTTGTGCAAAGCTCTATTTTGCCGTGCTGATCTTGTCTTGCTTACCTTTTCAATCTTTACACTATGCCCGTGGAAGCAAAGGCTGTTATAGTAATTATCAGCCTCCGCTTTTTGTATCTCATTATTTAAATCAAACTCAGGCATATTGCATCAAATCTAAATCCATCACCCAATCTTTAGTGCTTGAACTTACTTTATATTTCAATTGAGTATCACTAAGGGCTTTGTCTTTACCCACTTTAATAGCATATTGTATAAAAGATTGTCCCGATTTTGTCAAATCTCCTTTTTTAGTAGTCGGATTAAACCAAGGCTTATCATCTTGTTTTTTAGATTTATATTTATCTTGTGTTTTCGGTGTTTCAATATCATCTGAATGAGTACTATCAGAATCATCTATATTACCCGCAGGTATTAGGAATGTGTACATAAGAGCCATTTTTAAAGCGTAAGTCTGCGCTTTACCTGGAGCTTTATCTGCTGAGTCAATACCATGTCCAAAACCTACTATTTCAATAGATTGGCCTGATTCGTGAACAATCATATATTTGGTTTTGACCTCTACAAAAAACTGCCTTTTCCTTTTTACTTGAGTGCTACCATTCCAAGTCTCTTCCTGTTCCCAAACTTCTTTTTCTGTTTGTATATCTATTGATACAGGAAATAAAGCAAGATTATTCTTTTGCATTAATGGCTGGATTAGACTTTTCACATCTACATCTTTTAGGCCATCATAAGCATTACTACCTTTCCCTACTCTAGAGTTTTTAGCTACTTCAGTAGCCTCTTTCATTACATTATTTATTGCGTTAATTAGCTCTTTCATCTTCTTTTATTGTTTCAATGTTTACAATGCTATATCTTTGTGAGTAAACAGCCTTTAAAAGCTTTAATTCTTTGTCTATTACCCAGAAACACCAATTGTATTTATGTGTTTCAGAATCTACGTCTATAGCTTTAATGTTTACTATTTCGTTTGTCGTCTCGTGCTTTAAAGTATAAACTTTCTCAATCATCGCATTTAGTTGTTATAGCTTGCACAAATGATACAAGCATTAAAAACAGCAATACAGATAAAACTAATATTGATAAGAGCATCATGATATTATTAATTTAACGATGAAATGAAGGACCAGCATAGTGGCTAAAGAAAAGCCTACGATATGCAAAAGATCAAAAATTAATTCCTTAGTCTTGTTTTTCATTTTTATTTAATTTATGTAGATAAATAGCTATAAGGGTGGCATGCCATTCTTGTTTGGTGGGCCTTACTTTTTTTATCTTGTCTTTGTACCTAATTAAAGAACTCATACTAAATTCAAGATATTTGCAAAATGCAAGCCTTAATATTACATAGCCTGCTGTCTGTTTAAATGTACCATAAGGCAATAGTAATTCTATGCACATCGTTTTTATATCTTTATTCCTCATTTTGAGGAATGCTTTTAACTCTTCTTTATAGTCTATTTCCATATTAATTGATTAAAAAGTCTAACATTTGCTCAACTCCTAGAACAAAGTCTTTAATAGTAGACAGTTTGTCTTTAAATGGGCCAAAGTCTTTGTACTCCTCATGGTAATAATACAATGAAATATTATCAGTATTAAAGTTGAAAAACAAAAAAGAGTTTTTTTCTTTTAGCCCAATTTCTAATGCGTTTTCAAATGGACTATACAGACCCTCATAAGTATCAGGCAAAGCCATAATTAAATTTTGCACTTCAGCAGGCGTTTGTGGGTCTATTTCACTTCTGTAGGCTGGGTTCCTAGGATCGTCAGAAAATTCTGGTGTCATGATTTTAATGTTTTGTTGTTGTCAATGATTCAAAGGTACATTATCGAGCTAACAATTCCTAGCTTTATAGTAATTATTTTGCAACTAACATAAAAAAAAAGATAGAGCAAAACCCTATCCTTTATCCAAACATTAAAAACAAAAAAAACAACTTTATACAAACTACGTGCGAAGCATGGGAATTTGTACTTTTGTTAATTATATGCAATTACTCAACATTCTCAAAATGCACAGAGTTAAACTTTTCGTTTGGCACTTCTTTTAACCATACATCAGTATGCCATCCGCTTACATAGGTGTTTTTTACTGTGTAAGTTTTACCTACTTTTAAATGTTTGTTTGCGTGTTCTTTATCGTGTTCATACCCATTTTTCCCAGTATACTTTACCTTTGTTCCTTCTTCTGCGTAAATATTCCATTCAATCTATTTATCTGTTAATAAAAAGCATATAACAAGGTATTTGCAGTCATTCGTTCCTAACGCCTCATACACAAGCGGTTAGCGGTAATTATTCTGAAAGTTCAATTTTATCATAACTAACTTTTTTAGCTGCTTTTATTCCGCTATTATGCCATTCTTCAACTGCTTTTTCAGCACCTTTTTTACTTTTGTGATATGACATAGGTATTCCAGAATTGTTTACTATAAAAATACCGCTAACACCTATACCCAATAATTTTAACTTAGCTTCGTGGTATTCTTTAGCGTAAGTTTCTATATCGGTTATCATATCTTTAATTTCTTGATTGTCTGTTAAAGCATTGTGCATTCCATGTACATACTTCTTTGCAATTTGTTCTGCTGTCATTGTTTTCGTTTTTAAGTCGTTAAAATTACTGTGCATAGCCAAAGCGTTATTTAAAAATCTTACGCCAATAATATAAAGCTAAACTAGCTAGGCTGAAGCCTGTGTAAATTATAGTAAGCTTAAAGGGAATTGCTTTGCCAATGCTTATAAGATCTTCATACCATATTAAATCTAACGCAAAAATTAAAACGGCTATAATCAGCCAATGCTTTTTATTCATTTTCATAGTTGCTTATTTAAAAGTTTAAAACCATTCTTGATCATTTTCTTTGATTATCCTTACAGGAGTATTAATAAGTTCGCTAAGTTCTTGCTCAGTGGCATTTATTAGAGCCTGTTTTTCGACTTCGGTAAGCTCTTTTCTTTTGCCGTTGGCTTTAGCTAAAAGTTTTGAGTAGGGTATTTTTGACTTTTGAGAAAGTCTTAATATTGTAAAAATCATATAGTTTAACTTTATTTAAACGCCATTAAAACGGGCGGTTACTTTATTGTTGTAGTGCATTAGTCTCGCAAACTTTTTACTTCCTCTTCAAAGTGGTTTAATATTTGGTTTCTGCCTACTTTACGTTGCTCTTGGGCTACTTTTATTATTACACTTTCAATAGCTTTCAAATCGTCTTGTTTGGTCATATTAGCAAATTGTTTAGAGAATAGTTTGCTCCAAATTAAGTCTGCTATTTGTTTTGATTCGTTACTTGTCATAAGTTTTATTTTTAGTTATTAATTAAACGCACTACAACAATTTGTATAGTGCATTCCACTTCGTTCCACGACACCATACATAGGGCGTTACCGCCAATTATGTTCCTTGCGTATAACTTCATCAATCGCATATTTTTCTTTCATCTTATCTATTATATCCTCAGCTCCCCAAATGTCATCATTCGTGTTTGCCTCCATAAAGTCATCTACAAAAATATGCTCCTTTAATTCTCCTTTTACATAGACTAATATGTGTCCATCATTCCACATACTATTCTTGTTGTCGTACTCTATTTGTGTTTTTTTTCTTTTAAACATTTCTCTTTTATTAAAAATAACTGTCGGTAAAAATATATAAAGCACATTAAAACGGGCGGTTACTTTATTGTTGTATGCCATTAAAACGGCAAGGGTTTTACCCATACAACAAAGTGTATAAATAATAAAACCCCTGACATCGCTCTACTTAGTTTCTACTTTAAAATCAGACAAAACCATTTTTAACGCTACGTCATCATATTTTTCAGCCGTGTAAATGTAGTGGTTTACTAGCTCTTTTCCACTCATATTGGCACGGTCAAACAGCTCTATTTTTACAGATTCACCAACTTCAATTCCACAATCAATTTTAAAGTACATTTCATCTTTCATTAAGTGGTAAGATCTGTTTTCTCTCATTCCGCTTATTCCATCTCTGTCATTAGGTTTATACCCTAAAATTCGCTCTTCTAAAAAGTTAAAAACGCTTTTGTCTTTTACATTTAATTTTACTTTCATAATTATATTTTTAAATTAAGTGCAGTCAATCCCCACAGCACAAAAGGGGTTTTACTATTCATACACAAACCTTTAAAACAAGATAAAAAACCTTGCCCGCCTATAAAATATTTAATCCAAAACGATTTGATTAATCGGGCAAGGTAAGACGTTCAATCAAAGTTTAGCCAACAAATTAATTTAACACGCCTCAATGCAATAGTACCACTTTTTTATTAATTAGCAAAATATATTTTAATAAAGCTAGGAATTATTCGCCATATACTTTATAATTGTAGCATGTTAAACATTAAAACATGAGAAAATGAATACACTACAAAAAGCAAAAGCAGAACTAAGCAAGATAGATTTAGATAATATGTCTTGGTTAGACAAAGTAAAGGCAAAATCTTACTTGGCTACTATAGAAAGCATTGAAAGGCAAGAACTAAAAAAAACAAATTATAGGAATAATGAAAACTTTAGAGATTGAGAAAGAGCTTGCAGAAATATTGCAAAGTCATGATGTAAAAGAGATTTGCAAAAGCTATTACGGTAGGCCATCTATTGTATGTAAGCAATTCCTTTTTGGTCCTAAAGGGGTTGAATGTATTTGTAGCTGGAAAGATGATTCTTTGAATTTATTTATTCCTATTGATAGGCTAATAGTACTTAAAAACACTTACAATCAGAAAACACTTTTTTAAACATGAAGGTAATCTATAAAAAAGGCAGATACTATATTGAAAAGAAGACTGCCTACGGAATTAAAGTCCTGCCGTACTCATTCGACAGCAGGAAAGAAGCAAATGAGTTTATTAATCAATTAAATTAAAGGATATGCAAGAAATAACAAAAGAAGAGTTTTTAAAATTTGCTCGACATTTGCGGGGAGAGTCATAAATATTTAGTACCTTTACACCTACATAAAAGGCAGAAACCTACCTTCGGGGGTTGGTAAGTTTCTGTTAGAAAGTTGATTTATTTCAACTCTATAACCGAGTGCGCCCCCGAGCCTCGGTTTTTTTTATTCCCTTAAAACTATGAGTAAAAACCATTCATTCAATATAGATGATGCTGTTAAATACGGTGTTAATCAAGCTATTCTATTAAGTAACTTTAGACACTGGCTAGACTATCATAAGGCTAACAAAACTAATATACATGACGGGTTTGTTTGGATGTATAACAGTTCTAAGTCATTCTCAGAGTTATTCCCGTACATGAAAGCCTCAAGTATTAGGAGATGGTTAAAAGAATTAGAAGAAGAAGGCTTGATTAAATCCGGGAATTACAACAAATCACCGTATGATAAAACTAAGTGGTACACTATTCCAAGCGAGTATAAAGTACGATTGACCAAAATGGTCAATCAATGTAATAAAATGAGCAATCAAAGGGAAGAAATTGAGCAACCTATACCAGATATAAACACAGATATAAACACAAATGAGAGTAAAGACACGCACCCAAATCCATTAGTAGAACAAGAAAGAGCTAAAGCAAGAAAATATAAGAAAGAACTCGAGGGAAGGATAAGCTTTACTGAATCAGATAACCCAGAGAAAGATTTAAAACAGTTGATAGAATTAGAATACATTAAAAGCCTAGAAAAGTTAGGAAGATGGAGAGAGTTAGCAAGTGATGATAAGAAACAGTTTTTGTCTGACTTTTGCTTAAAGAAAGCATTTACACCATTTAATGACCGTAACCACCTTTTAAATACTTTGACCGTTTGGCTTGCTAATTATAAGAGTTACAAAAGCTATAAGCCTACTGTGCAAGCTGAAGAGCCTAGAAAAAAATTGAATTATGTATAAAATGAAAGACTTAAAAATATATTATTGGGAAAAGGCAGGCTATCATGATGGGGCTTCTCTTGCAATAGCTGAAAGCTTAGAAGAAGCGAAAGAGTTGATCATAAAAGAGTTTAAGGATAATTATCTTAAAGACCATTTTAAAATGTCACTTTCTGAACAGGAGCTTGTTAAAAAAAATGTATATGAAAATGAAGAGGATTTTTTTATTGAAGAAAGCTATGGAGCTTACAGCGGACTAATAGAAGAGTTGCAAAAAGAGCCTAAAGTTTTTGACGTAACAAAAAAGAAAGCGTTTCCTATATGGGCAAGCCTTTAGTTATTGATAACGTATTTGTGTAACACTTGAATTTTTAACGGATTAAAAAACGCTAAATATTGACAACTTAAAATAATTGATAAAATGAAAGAACTATTTAATAAAAACCGCAACCGCTATGTTTTATATATTTTGTTGGCGGTAGTACTTATGTTTACTGCTTGCTCTGGCGATAGCGAAACAGGAAGTAGTCTATCAGAATGGGGTAAGCAACCAATAACAGAAATGAGTATAATGGAATTTATTTTTGTAGTGTTCTTTATAGGATTAATAACAAGTAGGTAGTATTACCGCCAACGCTTGTGTAAAAACTGCGAAGCGTAGCAAGTTGTATTTACACCTCGTTATGTGTGTAATTAGAAAATGAAAGATTATGAATAAATTACCAATATCATTAGAAGCAGAAAAAGGATGTGTAGGCGGTGCATTATTAGAAAGGGGGGCTATGTTAGAAGCGTTACCCTTCTTTAACCCAGAACACTACACAGATTTAACTTGCAAAACAGCAGTAGAAGCAATATTACAGCTAGAAAAACAAGGGAAGCAAACCGACCTGATAACAGTAGCTCAAAAAGCAACTTCTTTAAACCCATTAGTAAAAGCCTATGATATTACTTGCTTAACTGATCGAGTGCATACAGGGGCAAATATTAAACAGCACTTAGATATTGTGATCAATCTATGGGTTAAAAGGCAGTTGCACCAGTTAGGTGTAGATTTGGCCCAATTAGGAATGAGTACAGCAAGCAACTCACTAGAAGACATTGCCACCATTTCTAAACGTATCCAGGATCTATCAAACTTTGAAGGGCAAAAGAAAGCAAAGACTTTAGCGGAATTAGCCCAAGAGCATGCCATACTTTCAGAGAAGATTATCAAAGGTGAAATTGTACAAGGCTTCAAGGTAAGGTTAAACAAAGTAAACATTCTACAACCTTGGGGAAAAGGACATCTAGTAATATTAGCAGCAAGACCGGGTATGGGCAAAACAGCAAGTTCTTTGCAATTAGCTATGGACTTTTGCAAAGACGGTTACAAAGGTGCTGTATTAAGCCTAGAAATGCCCGAAATTGAATTATTTAATAGGATGGTAGCTAATGAGTCAGGTATAGAATTAGAATGCGTTAAAAAGGCTAATTTTAGCGAATCACAAAACACTAAATATGTAGACGCATTAGGAGAACTTGCAAAGCTTAATCTTATAATAGATGATACGCCTAGCTTAACGCCTCTTAATCTTAAGAATAAAATTAGAATACTAAAAGAAGATCAGGGGTTGGATTTTTTAATAGTAGATTATCTGCAACTAATGTCTGGTGATGGTGATTTTAAGAATAACCGAGTGAATGAAATATCCTATATTTCTAGGCAGTTAAAAGAAATCGCTAAAGAGTTTGATATTTTGCTTATTGCTTTATCTCAATTATCTAGGGCAGTGGAAAGCAGAGGGGGAGACAAAAAGCCAATGTTATCAGATCTTAGAGACTCAGGAAGCATTGAACAGGATGCCGACTGTGTAGTGTTTCTTTACCGCCCAGAATATTACGGAATAGAATGTTATGAAGATGGGGAAAGTGCAAAAAATGTTATAGAGTTTATTTTCTCTAAAAACAGGCACGGGGAACTAGGTATAGCAAAGCAAATGTGTGATTTATCTATTCAACGAATTTATAATATAACAGATGAATTTATAGCACCGCAAACACCAGAATCTTATGCTTTACCAATGCAAAATGATATTAACTCTAATTTATTTTAATGCCGTGGATATGGTACGGGTTTAACAGATAAACTTAATTATATGAAAGTTAAAATAGAATTAGAAATAGACTTGGGAGATAACTTTATAAACCAAAACGACAAAGAAGAAAGAGATTGGTTATTTAACCACATTTTAACTAAAAGCAACTTGTTTCTTCACGATAACGAAATAGGAGATACTATTGGAGAAGTAAAAAAGGTTGTAAAATGCGAAGAAGTTAAGTAGGATTGCTAACGTTTAAGCTAAAATTATGTTTATGAACGAAGAGAATAAATTAAATTTAGGTAGTGTTTGCGGTAGTTTTGTATTTGATAAAGAACTTATTGAAAAAGCAATGACTGCTGACAAGCCATATTATGCAATAGGTGTTGATACTTATGATAAGAATAATCTTGCCTATTGCTTGACCCGAAAAACAGGCGATAAAATTGAAGTATTACTAAGCAAAGTAAGTAGAGAAGAAACTGAATTTAGGCAAGAGGTTGAGAACCTTGCTAAATATTTTGAAGCAGACATATTTGAAAGCGGAGATTAAATTACCGCTAACGGTTTGTATAAACGCCTGTTTTAATGGCGTTTTATACCGTGTTATCTACTGCACGGTATTTTTTTGAATACTTCTTTTGTATTTACAAACTATTTACTATCTTTGACGTATAGATATTTAAAACAAAAACATTATGGAATTAGCAATAATAAAATTAACTGAGGAAATTGAGTACGAACAGCATTTAGTATCAAAAGGTTTTTATGATAATAAAACTGAACATGATCCTGACGGCACAAAAGAAGAAGCTATTAACAGAATTAAAAGTTATATAAAAGCAGTAAATCAATTATCCAATGACTAAAAAAGTAACAATAACACTAACAGAAGAACAGCAAGAGAAAGCACGAAAGGCAAGTAAAAAACTGTTCGGTAAAGAAAACATTAGCGGATACATTGGGTATCTGATAGAACAATCGAAGCACTAAAGTAGTGTTGTAGATAACGCTTAGGCTAAACGGTCGTTTTAATGCCGTTTTAGCCATTGTTGTGCATAGTACGGTAAATTAAGAACTAAGGAAAATTAAAGAAATGAATATATTAAGTTTATTTGACGGCATAAGCTGCGGACAGGTAGCATTAAAAAAATGCGGAATAGAAATAACAAATTACTTTGCTAGTGAAATTGACAAACACGCTATAAAAGTAACGCAACACAACCACCCTAATACTAAGCAGATAGGGGATGTAACGAAGGTAAAAGCAACAGACTTACCAAAGATTGATTTATTAATGGGTGGCAGTCCCTGTCAAGGCTTTAGCTTTAGCGGTAAACAATTAAACTTTGAGGACCTAAGGAGTAAATTATTTTTTGAGTTTGTGCGATTGGTAAAAGAATGTAAGCCTAAATACTGGCTACTTGAAAACGTGGTAATGAAACAAGAGTACCAAGATGTAATAAGTAAGTATTTAGGTGTGGAGCCCGTAAAGTTAAATAGTGCTTTAACTTCTGCCCAAAATAGAGTAAGATTGTATTGGGCGAACTTTGAAATAACAGAACCAACCGACAAAGGTATAAAACTTGAGGATGTTTTGGAAGATACCGAAATGATTGGACCAAGTGCGATAAGGGGTCGTAGATTGAATAAAGCGACTATTTTAGGGCGTAGACTTGATGAGCGAGGGAAACGCCAAGACTATGACAAAACAGTACCAATAACGCAATGTCTTGAAGTAAGGGCAACGAACAGAGATAAAAGCAACTGTTTAACAACTGTAGCAAAAGACACAGTACTAACTACAATGGAAGTAGGAAGACACCCAGACGCTTTTGGTAGAAACCTACCTTATAGAAACTACACAGCGGTAGAAAGATGTAGACTGATGAACCTACCTGACAACTATTGTGAAATGATAAGCTTAAACCAAACAGTAAAAGCAACTGGGAACGGTTGGGATGTAGGAATGATAGAACACATATTTAGATGTATGATGTAGTATTATGCACAACATAAAGGTAAACGCTTTACGTAGTATTGACGTTTACTTTTAGTTATATTTTTTGTATATTTGCTTAAATGGGTTTAGCCCCCTTGAAAAAGGGAGTGATTCTTGAATTTCAAGTCTCTTAGAGTGTTTCAAAACTTGGCGGTAACGAGCACTTTTAAGAGGCTTTCTTTTTTATCTGTGGTTTAAAGGTATATTTTTTGTATATTTACATATAACTAGAATAAAAATATGTTTGAAATTGCACTAACACTTGCCAGTTCAGTACTTGAAAAAGTAATTGAAAAGCGAAGAGAAAAAGGGAAACCCAATAAAGCCTTTAAAAAGATATTTACCGAAAAAGTAAATGAAGCTATAGCAAAGCTTTACCAAGCACATACGCATGTATTAATTGAGTTTGAAGAAGAATTGCAAAATGATAAATAAAGGAACCGCTTATATACTTTGGCTTTTAGGTCTGCATAGATTTTATTTAGGCCATCCGATTATTGGCTTTATTCAGCTTATTACATTTGGAGGCTTTTTTGTTTGGTGGATTGTAGACGGAATAAGAATGGGCCAATTAGTCAAAAAAGCTAATGATAAATACTATTATGAAAGATCTACTAGTTGAGTATATAGTGCCAATTTTACTTATATCTTGCTTAATAATAGGCGTTTATAAGTTGTATAAGATTAATGACGAAATGATAGATTGATAATGAGTGCTAACAAGAACACAACAGAACAGAAAAAAAAGGCAATGCTTAAAGCTTTAGAAAAAAATTTAGGCATAGTTACTGATTCTTGTAAGCAAGCTAATGTAGGTCGCACTACTCATTACCAATGGTTGCAGGATGATGAAGAGTATAGAAAAGCAGTTGAAAGTATTGATGATGTAGTATTAGACTTCGCTGAAAGTCAATTGCACAATAACATAAAGAAAGGTTCTGATACTGCTACTATCTTCTTCTTAAAGACTAAAGGCAAGAAAAGAGGGTACATTGAAAAACAACAGATTGAGCATTCAGGAGGAATAAACACATTTGATGGTATTATCATAGATGGGGAGTAAAAAAAACATATTTGTTCACAAACCAACCGCAAAGCAAAAGCAAGCTCTGCGGTTTCTTTATAATAGGGAAACTGAGTTTGTAGTGTTTGGAGGTGGTGCTGGTGGTGGCAAGTCTTGGATAGGCTGTGAATGGATATTAGCCATGTGTTTAAATTTTCCTAATGTTAGATACTTTATTGCACGTAATGTATTAAAAAGGCTAAAGGAATCTACTTACAAGACCTTTATAAAAGTAGCAAAGCATCATGGTGTAGATGATTTATTTACTTACTCAGAACAAAAAGCGCTTATTACTTTTAATAATGGTTCTGAAGTGCAATTACTAGAACTTAAAAGGCAACCTAGCGACCCATTATTTGAAGACTTAGGTTCATTAGAGTTTACAGGAGGATTTATAGAGGAAGCTGGTGAGATTGATTTCGATGCTTACGACACTATAAAAACTCGTATAGGGAGGCAAATGAATGTAGAGTATAATATACCTCCTAAACTATTTATTACTTGCAATCCTAAAAAGAATTGGCTTTACTTTGAGTATTACAAACCTTATCGTGATAATACATTATCAGAAGATAAGGCATTTGTACAATCATTAGCCACAGACAATCCCCATACATCTTCTCAATATGTAGAAACACTAAAGAAGATTCAAAACAAAGCAAAGCGAGAAAGGCTTCTTTTAGGTAATTGGGAATATGATGATAATCCTTATAGCTTATATGACTTTGAAGTACTGCAAGATTTATTTACTAATGACTATGTAGAGGAAGGGAAAAAGTATATTAGTTGTGATGTTGCCCGGTTTGGAGTAGATAAAACTATTATAGTTGTATGGTCAGGCTTTAGAGCTATAGAAATAGTTGAGATGGATTTGAGTAAAACTACTGATGTAGCAAGCAAGATAAAACAATTAGCCAGAAAGCATAAAGTACCGAACAGACATATTATTGTAGATGAAGATGGCGTGGGCGGTGGTGTAGTAGATATTATTTCTTGTATAGGATTTCTTAATGGGAGTAAGCCAATAGTTAATCAGAACTTTGCTAATCTAAAAAGCGAGTGTTCGTTTAAGTTAGTTGATTATTTGGAAAATATGTATCTTTGTTGTAATGAAACTCAAAGAGAGCTTATTATACAAGAGTTAGAAGCTATTGAGGAAAAGAACGCAGAGGATGAAAATAAAAAGCTTTCAGTAAATACAAGGGAACAAGTAAAGGCTAAAATAGGTCGTTCCCCTGATTACTTTAGTGCTATAATGATGCGCATGTATTTTGAATTAAAACAACCAGTAACATTAAGACCTTTTATTGCTGATGGTACGCTTCCGAATCAAAGATAAAGACAAATACTATAACTTGCCTACTAAGGTAAGCGAGCTAGACACTAAGACTTTTTTAAGGTTGCAAGAGGTGGCCCAAAAAGAAAGTACTGACGAGATAGATCTAGCGTGTGCTTTATGTGATGCTGAAAGAATAGACTTTATTAATTTATCTGGTAAAGATCTAAAGCTTATTCAGGAAGCAACGGCTTTTGTCTTTCAAATTGTGCCTACATTCTCAGACAATAAAAGCAATTCATTTACAAGAAACACAGGGGAGAAAATTGTCATCAATGTAGACTTTGAAAAAATGCAATTTGGGCAAAGGGTAGAAATAAATAGTATTATAAAAAGGTACAAAGAAGATAACCCTAGTTTAGTGATAGCTATAATATCTGTATTATTAGCTCCTTATATTTACCCTCATGATGATTGGACTAAAGAGCTAACTGCTATAGAAGAAGAAATTAAAATAACTCCCGCCGAGGTATCTATACCTTTCTTTAATTTTTTTTTGAGCAATTCATTCAGTTTGAAGAACACTATAAAAGCGTGGTTATATTCCCAAAAGATCCTATTTCACAGCAAGCGAAAAGCGAAAAACTAAACCAATTCGGATTATTTAATATAGTAGATTCTTTGTCAGGCGGGAATGTGTTAAAATGGGAAGAGGTTTTAAAGTTAGAAAATAGCACAGTACTTTTTAAAATGGCTATGATGGCCCAGAAAGCACAATATGAACACAGATATAATGAAATAGCAAAAAGGAAAATAAATGGCAGTACAGTATCTAAATAACTTATTAGAAAGTATTTTGCTAAATCTGCAAACAGAATACAATGTATATCAGGTATTCGATGTAAATGATGCAAATGCAGTTCTTAATGATGTGCAAGAGGAAAGCTTTCCCGTTGCCTTTTTTGCTATTTCTAATCAAGGAACAATAAACCTTACTAATCATAAAAAATCATATCCAGTTTATAATGTAGCTGTATGGCTACTAAATTTGTATGATGAAGATAATAAAAGCGAGTTGAATTCTAACTATGAAGGTCTTAGGCTTGATGCTTTAGAGTTTATACAAAGGTTTCAAAGATCAGAGCAATATATTAGAGTGCCATCAAACAGCACGATAAGCGCCAACATAAACGAATTTGATGCGCAATTAGATTTATTAGCTAGTGCTATACAAATAGAGTTTACTGCCTCAATAGATATAAATGAAGATACTACAAGGGTTTGTGCGCCTCTTAATGTTTCAAGTTTTACAGTAAACGATGATAATCTAGACAATGTAATAGTAGATGCTTCTAACAGTTCTTTTAGAGGAGTCGTAAGTGGCGCAACGGCTGGCGCACATTATTGGTCATTTACATTAGACTCTACTACAATTAGTATTAATGGCCTTGCTACAGATAGCTTATCTCCCACAGATATAACTGCACTTTCAAGTATAGGAATGATTAATGCATCAGGGACTTACAATAGCTTTACCTTTGAAAAGAACCCGGATTTTGTAATTTCATTCAATTTTAACATAGGCGTATCTCATCAGTACGATTTTAGGGACAAAGGTGCTTTAAGTGAAGCAACTACTGGAGAAATAAGGAAAAGGCTGTTTATATCATTCTTTACAAATTGGAATACCAAATCAGAAGGTGCTTATGAACCTTTATTAGTCGGTGGCATTAAAACCTGGAAATTTGGGGATGATGTAGAAACAGGGAATAACCCTAATTATACTGGCTCATATTTAGATGGAACTGTAAAAGAAGTATTTGTTGTGTCAAACGATTTTAGTCTAGTAACTGATGTAGATTTTGATGGCAAAAAGATTGTAGGGCATTTAGGGCTACAAGCGTTGACAGGTATTAATGGTGATATAGACATAGGTAATAATGCACTGCTTGCTAGTGTTTCATACGACTCTACAACTCCAAAAACAGTAACCAGAATTGCTCAGAATAATACTGCTATAACTGGAAATATAGATTTGTTTGAGAATCAATTTATCCATTCATTAAATATGGCATTTTCAGATAATCTGCTTACTAACTTTAAATCTGGTATTGGAACTATCACTGACTCTGCTAATTTCTATACATGCGTAAACTTAGAAACGCTCGATTTATCAGAAACTACATTTTTAGCTGGCAGTGATATAGATGCAAGCAGTGGGGCTTTAAACAACATAAGTACATTTATAAACCCGAAAATAGGGTCTGATGTATTATTTTTAGAGTTAAGGCAAACACAGGTAACAAGTTATGATTGTAGTGATATAATCTTAAGGGGGCTAGATATAAGACAAAGCCCTAATTTAACACTTATACGATTATCAAATACACCTCATTCAATTGAGTTTTTAAGGGCTAATGGTTGCAGTAATTTACTTATTTTTGATATTAATAATGTGGTTGTAGACAACAACACCACGAATATAATATTTAGCAATTCTAGTTTAGGCAGTACTTTGATAGATAGTATATACAACCAGATAGAAAGTTCTTATGATGGTTTTAGCAGTCTCTCAGGCCTTACTATAAACACAACTGGTAATAGCGCGCCTACAGGTGCAAGCCTGACAGCTAGAAATAATTTGGCAAGTGCAGGAACTACAATTTTAACTTAATGATATGATAGATCAAGTAAATACAGTACAGGTTACAATTACTCAGGAAGATTTTGCTGGCGTTGATACATTGGTAATATTTAGGCAAGCACCTTTCAAGTTTACACTTGCTTCCCCTCATGGGGTCAATTCGCCTTTTGCTGTGTATAAGAATAACGATTATTCTTTACAGGGTAGTGTTGATTTAATAGAATACATTAGGGATTTAGCGTTAGCTCAGACAGAAGTTTGGCCTACAGATGTATTGGTTCAAGCTGGACAGGCTCAGACAATATTTATTATTTACAATGATTTCAACGATGTATTCCTTGATTTTTCTACTGAGGTTTTGGATATGGCATATTTAGTTAATAAATACTCAGACGCTCAACATAGAATATTAAGCTATGATACTTCTGATGATGGGCTAGTGGCCTTAGTAAACGGTTTAATTACTTGGATGGAAACGCTATGACCAACGCAGAGGCTTTTTTGAAATTCAGGGCTAATTTAATTGAGGCAATACTTTCTAATCCAGATTATAAAGACGCTAAAGCTTTTGGTGAATTTGAAGCGTTTATAAAGTCAGCTAAAAGCTATAAAATTACAGATAATTCATTTGTTCAATTCGGTACTAATTACACTATAGAAATAGATAAAGGAAGAGGAAAGAATAAAATTAATAGCGGGGGATTATGGGGAGCTATTTATGAGTGGTTGGAATTAAAGAAGTATGGCATAAATTACCAGACTGATCAAGAAAAAAAAGGGATAGCTTTTGCCATTTCTAAAACTATAGCAAAAAAGGGGAGTTACAAGCACAGAAATAAAAGCAAAAGAACTAAAATAATTGAGTCAGCAATAAAAAAGACATTACCTAGTTTATTAGCTGATTTAACTAAGATACAAGTAGAGGAAAAGACAAAGCAAATAGTAAGTATATGGCAATTAACATAACAGCACCGACTAAAACAAAAGACGGATATATTAGCAACTGGTTTGCTTGCAATAATCCCGTTGTATTTGCTTTTGAAACAACAAGCAGTGATAATTTTATACAAATAGCTTTATATGAAACTGACGGAATTAGTCAAATAGTAGAACTAAAAAGAGTGCCATTTCCTAATAACAATATTATTAAATTTGACTTTCAAAGCTTTTTGCAATCAGTGACATCTAACGAGGATGATTCTTTATTAATTAATACTGGCGTAGGGGTAAACGCTGTAAGCCAATACAAAACTTTTAGGATAGGATATAGAACCACAGAGACAGGGGCCTATACTGTAGATATAAACGAATACAATGCAATAAATTCAGTAAGGCAAGCACTGTCACCATACGGTCAAAATATGGTAGATTATCTCTACAACATAGATTATTCAGGCCCAACATTAGATTTTTCAGGGAGATTTTTGACTGAATTTAAAGAACTGCCGTTATACTGGTTTAGTCCTTTTGATAACCCTAGTGCTAGTGAAGTGACATATTTCTATCCTACATTAGCTTTTATAATTACTGAAGAGTTTGCTGATAATTCAACAGGTTATAAAGTAGTAAGTGATTTTAAAAACAGCGATGGCAGTATAGCAAAAACAATCACCCAAAATAATGTGTTTTCCTCCCCTTATAGCCAAAGAGTAGTTTATATTAACTATGAAAGTGTTTCACCTGATGAGGCTTTCTTTTATGATAGTATAGATATTACTATTCAGGATTTAGATAATAATTTTGATATTATAAGCACTTATGTACTTAGGCCCACTAGAGTTTGTTTAAATCCTACTGTGATAAAATGGAAAAATGATCTAGGGGGCTGGGATGTTTGGGCTTTTGAAGGTAGCGCACCATTTACAATAGAAACGGAAGTAACAGGGAACTATGAAGTTACTTATGAAGACATTCAAAATTTATCTGAAATAAGTAAGCAGTTTCAAAAAAGGAGACAGCCAACGCAAGAAGTAAGTGCTGATAATTTGGATTTAAACCAAGCTAAGTCATTAAGTAAAATACTTAGTAGCCCTACGGTTAGACTATGCGTAAGTGATTTCAAAAACGGAGAAAGTGCAGAAGCTTGGCAAACAGTCAATGTATTTGACGGCGATTTTACAATATATGACGAAAGGCTAAAAAAATATAGCTTTAGCTTTGGTTACTCATTATTGCAAGAATTTACAATATCTAATTAATGCTAACAGTAAAAGTAAACAATACCGATTTAAATTTAACTCAGGGGGAAGTGGTTGCAATATCATTGCAGGCAAATTCTATAGAAAGCCCTGATACTTTTCAGAGTAGCTTTACTAATACTTTTGATGTTGTATTGTCTAGGCTTAATAAAAAGGCATTAGGCGAATTCTTTTCTATGGGGAATAGTGGGCTAGAATATGAGAGGATAACAGGGACAGCAATTACACAAGACGGTATGCAAATAGTTTCTGATGGGTTTGCTATAGTAGAAGAGTATAATAATTCAGTAGCCAAGCTTACTGTATATAGTGGCGTGTCTGACTTTTTTGAAGAGTTAGGAGACGTCAGTCTGCAATGTCTTAAGATATTCAGAACATTAGATTATAATGTAGATTGGAATTTAACTGAAGTCACTAACTCTCAGTCTAATACTTCAGTAGATGGCTATATATGGGCTTTGGCAAATTATGGAGAAGTAAATAGAGGAAGCAGTGTAATAGATGTTAGATACCAGCATCCTAGTATATTTGCTAAAACTATATTTTTTGGTTTAGCCAACCCTATTACGACTCAATCAGAAACTACATATAAATTTAGTAATGATGAGTTCTACACTGATTCATTTTTTGAAAGGCTTTTAATACCATTTAATAATTCTGATACTGACAGTGGCGAATTCGTAGCAACCAAGGCAAATGATGCAGTAGATGGCAGTACACCAGTAAAAGTATTAGTAAATTATGATGATTCTGATAATGAAGATGTTTTCCCGACTGCTAACTTTAACGCATTGACTGTACCGGGGGCAATAAATAAAAGCGTTTTAGTTGGACAAGTTACTGGTTCTTTGTCGGTTGCATCTTCCCAAACTATAACATTAAGATTGTATAGATCTGATGGACTTACTAATACAATTGTGTCAACTGATACTATTACAACTTCTGTAACTACTCCAATTACTTTAAGAGTAGAACATGATACTTTTAATGATACAGGAGTCAATCAATATTTTTTAGAATTATTTTCAAATATACCTATAGGGGCGCAATTATTTACTTTTAATACTACCTTTAAAACTTTAGATTATACATTTGGCGAAAGATACCCGTTTTATAGGGGATTGCCTAACATAGAGGCAAAGGAGTTTTTTAGGGGTATTTGCCTAATGTTTGGTATTGTCCCAGATGTAGATTTTACTACTAAAACTATTACTCTAAGGAAGTTTGAAAATTTTAGCACTGATTATGCTAACGAAATAAATTGGAGCAATAAGATAGATACAAGCAAAGAAATACTTATAGAAAACAAGTATGGTTCATATGCCCAAAACAACTTTTTTAAATTTGCAGAAGATGATGAATTGCAAGATAG
>NTLX01000020.1_pt1 | contig 32169 bp, 45 predicted proteins | sample 1251771 | NCBI WGS metagenome assembly NTLX01 (sample SAMN07250028, study PRJNA358725) | marine metagenome | isolation source: viruses from ocean water | place: Pacific Ocean: North Pacific Subtropical Gyre | collected 2015
GGCTGGCTTCCTGTTCACGAAACCTTGGTGACCCCACCTACCCCCATCCACCCAGAGTAGTCATGCGCCTACCCACGCACCCTACATGAGGTTCTGCACATACGATGACAGATATTTTTGTAAAGCCCTCCCCTTGTGTAGGTGTCTGCACCATTGATGAAGTTAATAGTCTGTGCCTAGGGTGTAACAGAACTATAGAGGAGATATCCATCTGGGACGATTTAACGCCCTCTGAGGCGGTCTTGATGATGGAAGTGGTGCGTACCCGTACCCTTTTTCTCTGGCAGGCGTGGGAGGAGCTTGAGAGGCCCACCCTTCAGTAGAAAAGAAGGGTAGGAATCCTAGGTGGTAAAAAATTTTTTTCAAAAAATTTCAAACTAGGTCTTTTCCCCGTATGGGTCTTCTAGTTTTTCTTTGTTGAGCTTCTCACCTTCGGCTTTTGCTTTTCTCTCGCAATCTATTCTGAACAGACTGTTGATGGAGTATTGACCCTGTAGGCCGTATGTTTCGCATATTGTTTTTGCCTGCTCTGCTGCTAGAACCGAATGTGTTGGATTTGTCATCGGCTCACCATTCACAGCAACGCAGTATTTCATATCGTAGTTTGGCCCCGGCGATCTTAACACTGAGTAGATAGCCATTTTGTCCCCCTATTCGTTTGTCACTATGACCCACTTCACATTGTTCTCCGTGCTGGTGGTTCTAAAGTTCCCTGCCTTTGACCAGTCTATCCTGTGTATGCCCTCGTCAAATGCATAGTTGATTTGCTTATCTTCCATAAGCTCCACATCATCTGTTTTGCTGTAGTGATGTATCCCATATGCCAAAGCACCTAAAATTAACAACGATTCCATTTTTGTCTCCTAAGTTCCATATAACTTTTTACCAGTTGTTATCTATTGATTCGATAACATCCTCCCACTCAGCCACCTTCTTTAGCTCTTCAATAACAGCCTCTACGATATCGGAATGTTCCCCGATACCTGAAGGGTTTTCTACATAAACATCAATGTTTGTTTTATGCACGGCTATTTTGCCCTCGGCGTACTTTCTAGCAGCACCAAGAATGTCAGGGTGTGTATCACGCATCATCATCTCCCAAAGTAAGGTTCCCATATGCTTCCTTAGCAGCTTGTTCTAAATCGTCTTCTGCATAAAGATTATCAAATATTTGATTAACATCAAGTGTATAGTCAAGATCTGATTTTGAATAGTGTATATGCTGTGATGGCAGGAAGTCTGGTGCGCCTTCACCTGTTTCAAACCAAGCTGGGTGTGTCACCCTTACCCGATTGTTTGGCAGTGCCACTATATTCCCTGTCCACTCACCAGCATCAAGCAGTTCTAAAACATGACTTTGTTTGTGCTGTGCTGGATCATCGGCTATCTCGCTATCGGTGTAATCGACAGTGAAATAATATTTTGCTGGGTAGAACTCACCATCAACCTTTACAATCCAAGGACATGGTGTTGCTCTGTTTAGTGTGTAAACAGCGTGGGTGTGAGACATGCAGTCCCAAGGCTGTGCAGCATGTACTGGCATAGGCTCAGGCCATTCATCAAACGGAGTATCCCCGACCAGCGCAGTTATCGGCATTCTGGCCCACATGGCACCGCCGTGAATATTGTCCTCATCCGTGTCATCGGATTCACAACCTGTGAATATAACCTGAAAACTCAGGCACCGATTTGGCATTGTTGTCACAGCAATACACATAGCGTGTAAAAACTCGCCGTGGTAGTTCACATGATTACATGTATATTCACGCCGCACCCAACACTTAAAGTGGGGTATGTTGCTTTGTAAAAAAGGCATCTTTGTCTCCCGAAAAAACCCTTAGTTAGTATATTATAATATATTAATCATATATTATATAATATATTATATATATTGGGGAGAAAAAAATGAACTGTTGGCACTGTAAAACAGAGCTTATTTGGGGTGGGGATCACGACATTGAAGAGGAAAATGAGTTCTACTCAATGGTGACAAACCTGAGTTGTCCTAAGTGCGATTCTCACGTTGATGTATATTATCCAAAAGAAAACATGGACGGGGATAGCTAATTGGGTTTATAGAAGATATACTTTCATGGGGTGTAAGTCTCCCAACACCTCCGGCGGGTTGAGCGAGTCCTCTCCGCTCCCCGCCGTCATTATTTTTTAAGGGTCTGTTATGTCTGACAATATTATACATTTTCCAAAGAGCAGCATCCCTGTTGATGATGATCCTCTTGAGCCTAATGATATGCTAAACAATATCTGTGAAGAGGTTGATATGATGGAAGCCCTTGTTGTTGGCTGGACAAAGCAGGGAAGATTGTTTGTAGGCACATCTCATGCAAAAGCCCCTGATATGGTATTTTTATTAGAGCTTGCTAAGTCGGTTTTATTGTCAAGGTGTTTAGGAGAGGAAGATGTTTGAAGCCGCAATACTTGTTTGCCTTGCTTCATTGCCTGATTTTTGTGTTGAACTGATGGACAACAGAGGGCCATATCCAACAAATCAACAGTGCATAGAGAGGGTTGCTGAAATGATACATGACACCAAAAGAATCGGGCCAGAGTATTTTACAGCAAATTATAAATATAGCTGTGAAAAAACAGATATGCTAGGCACATGAAAGAACTTGCTGCCGTAAAATCAAAAATCAATCAACTGCCACTAGAAGATCAAAAAGAGATGCTTGATCTTTTACTTGAGCTTGAGAATGCAAAAGAGAAAGAGGCGTCAAGAGAGGACTTTCTAACTTTTGTAAAAAAGATGTGGCCTGCATTTATTGGGGGCAAGCATCACGAGATTATGGCGGATGCGTTTGAGCGTGTTGCAAATGGAGATCTAAAACGTCTGATAATAAATATGCCGCCAAGACACACCAAGTCAGAGTTTGCGTCTTTTTTATTTCCGGCTTGGTTTTTAGGTAGATACCCAGAAAAAAAAATAATTCAAACTGCACACACGGCAGAACTTGCTGTAGGATTTGGTCGTAAGGTAAGAAACCTTATCGGTCAGGAGGACTTCCAACAGGTTTTTCCGGGTATAGAGTTATCCTCTGACTCGAAAGCTGCTGGAAGATGGAACACAAACAAGCGGGGTGATTATTTTGCTATTGGTGTTGGTGGTGCAGTTACTGGTAAAGGTGCTGACGTTCTCATTATTGATGACCCCCACTCGGAGCAGGAGGCGGCACTGGGGGCTTACAACCCAGAAGTCTACGACAAAGTGTATGAATGGTACACATCAGGCCCAAGACAGAGGCTGCAACCGGGTGGATCTATAATAATTGTTATGACAAGATGGTCTACAAGAGACCTGACTGGAAAAATAATTAAATCTGTAACCCAAAGAGAGGGTGTTGATGACTGGGAAATTATAGAATTGCCAGCAATCATGCCTTCTGGAGATCCTTTATGGCCTGAGTTCTGGCCTTTAGACCAATTAGAGGCTCTAAGAGCTGAATTACCAGTGTCAAAATGGTCTGCACAGTACCAGCAAGACCCCACTTCCGAAGAAGGTGCGCTAATTAAGCGTGAATGGTGGCAGGAATGGGAAAAAGATGACCCTCCAGCCTGTGAAGCCATCATTCAAAGCTGGGATACGGCCTTTTTGAAGACACAAAGAGCCGATTATAGCGCTTGCACAACGTGGGGAGTGTTTCAACACCCTAATGAAAGTGGTGATTTGCAACCAAATCTGATATTATTGGATGCATACAAGGAAAAACTGGAGTTTCCAGAGTTAAAACGCGCTGCGTATGACAAATATTGGGAGTTTGAGCCAGATCAGATGATTGTTGAGGCAAAGGCCTCTGGTTCTCCTTTGATTTTTGAGCTTAGGGCTATGGGAATACCTGTGACAGAGTTTACCCCGTCAAGAGGACAGGACAAAATAGCCCGTGTAAACGCTGTTAGTGATCTTTTTGCTAGTGGTGTGATATGGTGTCCGCCAACTAGGTGGGCTGACGAGGTAATAGAGGAATGTGCTGCTTTTCCTGCTGGCGATAATGATGATTTGGTTGACTCCACAACTCAGGCATTGTTGAGGTTTCGTCAGGGTGGTTGGATTAGAAGCACTATGGATGAGTGGGATGACGAGCCAAAGTACAGAAGACCAGTTTCATATTATTGATGATAAATCGGGAATATACAGATTTATTCCACACAGAGAGATAAAAATTTTTAAGAGTTTAGGGTGGAAAGTTGTAAGTAACATGGAAGGCTCCCATCATGCCCGCCATGCTGTTATAATGAAAAAATCCGATACCGAGAAAAAGGAAACATAAAATGGCTATTGAAAAACCAATGGTGCCATCATCCGTTGATGTTGAGGGTACGGATGAAGTTAGTGTCGAGATTGTTAATCCTGAAGCAATAAGTATCGGTAACGATGATGGGGCTATGATTATTGATTTCACGGGAGAGGTCGCAGAAGACATTATGGGGCCAGACCATGATGCAAATTTAGCAGAGTTTATTGAGGAGGCTGATTTACAGTCTTTGGCCTCTGAATTAATAGAAGATTTTATTTCAGACAGGCAATCCAGAAAAGACTGGGCTAGGGCATATGTTAAAGGTCTTGATCTTCTTGGTATGAAGATTGAGGAAAGGACTCAGCCTTGGCAGGGCGCTTCAGGTGTGTTCCACCCGGTGCTTACAGAGGCAACTGTAAGGTTTCAGGCTCAGGCTATGGGTGAGATATTTCCAGCTTCAGGGCCAGTGAGAGTTAAACTTATTGGTAAGAAAGATTACGAAAAGGTAAAGCAGGGCGAGAGAGTTGAACACGAGATGAATTATCTTCTCACCGAGGAGATGACAGAATATCGTGATGAAACTGAGCAGATGTTGTTTAGGCTCCCGCTTGCAGGATCATCTTTTAAAAAAGTTTATTATGATCCGATTATGGAGCGACCGTGCGCCATGTTTGTGCCTGCTGAGGATTTTGTTGTTTCTTACGGCGCATCAGATCTGAACACATGCCCGCGTTACACTCATGTAATGAAAAAGACACCAAACGAAATAGTAGAGCTTCAAGTTAACGGTTTTTACATTGATGTAGATCTTCCGGATCCTGAGCCAGATATTTCAGACATACAGGAAAAATATGATGAGATCGAGGGAGAGGTCGCTGTGCTTGAAGAGGATGATAGGCACACGCTTCTTGAAATGCACGTTGATCTTCTTATGCCTGAGCCTTTCGAGGACAAGGATGGTATAGCCAGACCGTATATTGTAACTATAGATAAGTCGTCAGAAACAATCTTGGCGATTAGAAGGAATTGGTATGAGGACGATTCTAAGAAGCGTAAAAGACAACACTTTGTTCACTACAGATACTTACCGGGCCTTGGGTTCTATGGAACGGGTCTTATTCATCTTATTGGTGGTCTTGCTAAGAGTGCCACAAGTATTCTTCGTCAACTTATTGACGCGGGTACACTCTCTAACCTTCCGGCTGGCCTCAAGGCTCGCGGACTCCGTATTAAGGGTGATGATTCGCCTCTCATGCCGGGTGAGTTCAGGGATGTTGATGTACCGGGTGGTGCAATTAGGGATAGCATCGCATTCCTTCCTTACAAGGAGCCGTCCTCAGTATTATATCAGCTTCTCGGAAATATCGTGGAAGAGGGGAGACGGATTGGCTCCGTTGCTGATGTACAAATTGGAAACCTCAACCCACAAGCTCCGGTCGGAACTACACTCGCGCTAATGGAGCGCAGCATGAAGGTTATGTCTGGTGTTCAGGCAAGGCTTCATCATGCGTTAAAAAATGAACTTCGTTTACTGGCAAACATCATAAAAGATTATATGCCATCACAATACTCTTATGAAACAGATGGTGACTTTAACAGACAAGAGGATTTTGATGGTCGGATTGATGTAATACCTGTGTCTGACCCTAATGCCGCCACTATGTCTCAAAGGGTTGTTCAGTATCAGGCTGCTATGCAACTAGCGCAGCAAGCACCGCATCTTTATGATCTTGGTAAATTACACAGGCAAATGCTTGAGGTTCTTGGAATTAAAGACGCTGAAGAAATAATTAAGTTACCTGATGACATTGATTCGGCAGATCCTGTTAGTGAAAACATGTCCATTTTGAAACAAGAGCCAGTCAAGGCGTTTAAGCATCAGGATCACGAAGCACATATTTCTGTGCATTTAGCTGCGGCTGAAGATCCAAAACTAAAAGAAATCGTTGGTCAGTCACCTTTTGCTGGCGCGATACAGGCTGCTTTAGCTGCTCACATAACAGAGCATGTTGCATTCCAGTATAGAAGAGAAATAGAAAAGAACTTGGGTGTTAGTATGCCTGATGAAAATGCGCCTCTTCCAGAGGACGTAGAGATTGAACTTAGCAGGCTGGCCTCTCAGGCTGCACAAAAGCTGCTTCGAAAAGATCAGGCAGAAATGCAGCAAAAAGAAAATCAAAAACAACAGCAAGACCCTCTCACACAAATACAGCAAAGAGAAATGTCTCTAAAAGAGGCAGAGTTTGCACATAAAAAAGAAATGGATATTGCTAAGTTGCAGGCCGATATGAAGTCTAAGTCTGAAAACATTTCTATGCAAAAGGATAGGCTTGCGTCAGAAGAGCAAAGAGAAGGCGCTAAACTTGGAATAAAAATAGCGAGCGAGCTTGAACAATCCCAAAAACAGGATATAAGAGAAGGCACTGAAATTGGATTGGAAATAGCTAGGGAGCTAAGTAACAGAAATGGCGAAGAATGATACAGTATATTCACCAATCAGAACAAAAATTAGGGAGTACCTAAATGCTCTCGCTGACCATATGGCCTGTGGTGGGTGCAAATCCTTTGAAGAATACAGGGAAGCGGTGGGAAAGGTTGAGGCTCTCGCTGCCATCGAAAGAGACATTATCGACTTGGAAGAAAAATTCATCAACGACTAGGTCTTCCGTTCCAAGTAAGTGTATTGTATATTGTAAATACTACTATTCGGGGGTGTGTCCCTGCACGGCGCTGTGAGCCTTAATCACTGCAAGGAGATCAGATGTATTCTGCAAGCAAAGAAGTCAACAAAGATGTTGTATCAAAAATACCCGTACCCGCTGGGTATAAACTTTTGATTAAACCACTTGAAGTCAAAGAAAAAACAGATTCAGGCATATATATGCCAGACGCACTGAAGAACGCGGAGCAAACCGCATCAGTGATAGGATTTGTTGTTAAAGCTGGGCCTGACGCATATAAGGATACAGATAAGTTTCCTAATGGCCCGTATTGTAAAGAGGGTGACTTTGTCATCTTTCGATCCTATTCCGGCACACGGTTTAAGATCGAAAAGCAAGAGTTCCGTCTTATCAATGATGACACAGTAGAGGCTGTTGTCGATGACCCAAGAGGATATTCAAGAGTATGAGCGAGCCACAAGCCGTTGCTCAGGCTGAAGAGCAAGAAAAAGTTACCGATAACTTTCAAGAAGTGGAAGATAGCGGTTTTGAGTTAGAGATCATTGAGGATACTCCTGAAGAGGAGAAGCCTCGCCGTGCAGAGGGTGTTGAACCAAAAGTACCCGAAGACAGTGAGATCGAACAATATAGCGATAATGTGCAGAAGCGCATTAAGCAGTTAAAATTTGAATACCATGAAGAGCGTAGGCGTAAAGAAGAAGCCTCTAAAATGCAGGAAGAGGCTGTTAGCTACGCTAAACAGGTATATGAGGAGAACCAAAAACTTCGCAAAGCATTGGAAGATGGCGAAGGCGTTTTGGTGGAGCAGGCTAAGGGCCGAGTAGACGCAGAGCTTGATAAAGCAAAAAACGAATACAAGGCCGCTTATGAAACTGGAGATCCTGATGCGTTAATTAACGCTCAAGAAAAACTTAGCAAGCTCCAAAATGAAAAGTTTAGAGTGGAGTCTTACAAGCCTCAAAAGCGAGAAGCACCCGCTCCACAGCCTGTAACAAGCAAACCCAAAGTGGTTGAGCCTGATGAAAAGGCAAAAGAGTGGGGTACTAAAAACGCTTGGTTTGGTGAAGACAGCGAAATGACAGGTTATGCTTTTGGTGTACATGAAAAACTTGTTAAAGAAGGCATCGACACAAAAAGCGATCAGTATTATGAGCGCATTGATGAAGCAATGCGTAAAACATTCCCAGACAAGTTTGATGAGCAAATTGAGGAAGCACCTGCTCGTCAAACTGGTTCCGTGGTTGCCCCCCAAAGTAGGAGTGCAAAAAAACCACGCAGAGTGCAATTAACCTCAACACAAGTCTCACTCGCCAAAAGACTTGGCCTTACGGCAGAACAATATGCGGCGCAACTCTTGAAGGAGTCTTCAAATGGCTGAAAGAAAACCACGCGCAACAGGAACTCGTGATAAATTCGAGCGTCCAAAGACTTGGAAAAGAGCAGGCACGTTACCTACCCCCGAACCCCGTGAGGGCGTAAGCTATCGCTGGATTCGCACATCAACGCTGGGTCAGAGTGACAATACGAATGTTTCTTCTAAGTTTCGTGAGGGTTGGGTTCCGGTCAAAGCTGAAGATCATCCTGAACTGCAAGTGTTGCCTGATATCGACTCTCGATTTGAAGGTAATGTTGAGGTTGGAGGATTGCTACTTTGTGAAAATTCAACCGAATATACTGCGTCTAGGACTGAAGCCCACAAAGAAATGAATGCTAATCAAATTAATTCTGTGGATAACAACTTTCTTAGACAGTCAGACTCTCGTATGCCCGTTCTGCCCCCAGAACGAAGCACAAAAACAACCTTTGGCAAGTAACCTTAGCGGGAGCTTGCCGTAGATAATAAGGAGGGACAAGTATGTCCGCTACTGCCGCTCCCTTTGGTCTGCGTCCGATGGGTAACTTAGGTGGGAACTATAATGGTTCTTTCCGTCAGTATCCCATTCTTTCGTCAGAATCCACAAGGATTTGTTACGGTGACATCGTCAAACTAACTGACGCTGGATCCACCACCACCATTCAGAAAGATACGGGTACTACTTCAGCTACTCCGATTGGTATTTTTCTTGGATGTCGTTATACAGATGTAAGCACAAGTCAGCTTACATTTAGCCAACAATGGTCAGGTGCCGCCCACACAGGTGGTATGGCCTATGTTATGGATGATCCTAACGTCCTGTTCACAATTCAAGCTGACGGCACCGTCAATGATGACGATATCGCAGCTAACTGTGCGCTGGTTCAAGGCACATCATCTTCAACATTGGGTATCTCTCGTGTGTCTTTGGACATTAGCACAGCAGCAACCACCGCAGCTCTACCAATAAGAGTTGTAGATTTCTTGGGTGGATTTGACGGTGATGAGAAGGGAACAGCGTTCCCAATCATGGTGTGTAAGTTCAACACTGGTCATCAACTCGGAATCGGTGTCGTTTCTGGCAACGCTCCGTCAGCAGCTTAAGGAGGTTGTACTATGGCTATTTCACGCGCACAGCTCCTTAAAGAGCTTCTCCCCGGTCTAAATGCACTGTTTGGTCTTGAGTACGGCAAGTACGAAAACGAACATGCAGAGATCTATGAAACCGAAACTTCTGAGCGTAGCTTTGAAGAGGAGGTCAAACTCTCAGGCTTTGGTGCTGCACCAGTTAAGCAAGAGGGCGCACAGGTCTCATTCGACACGGCTCAAGAATCTTTCACAGCCCGCTATAACCACGAAACCGTTGCAATGGGTTTCTCGGTTACTGAGGAAGCTATGGAAGATAATCTGTATGACTCTTTGTCTGCTCGTTATACCAAAGCTCTTGCACGGGCTATGGCATACACAAAGCAGGTCAAAGCAGCATCACTGTTGAACACTGGTTTTGATACCTTCACATCAGGTGATGGAGTGACATTGTTTAATGCAAGTCACCCAACAGTTGCTGGTGGTACAAACGCCAACCGTCCATCAGTTGCAGCCGACTTGAATGAAACTTCGCTGGAAGATGCAGTTATCAACATTGCAGCTTTCGTAGATGAGCGTGGTCTTTTGATTGCGGCTCGCCCACGCAAGCTGGTTGTTCCACCCGCACTTATGTTTGTTGCAACTCGCTTGCTACAGACAGAAGGTCGTGTAGGAACTGCTGATAACGATCTGAACGCTATTCGCAACAACGGTTCGATCCCAGAAGGCTTCTCAATCAATCACTATTTGACTGATACAGATGCGTTCTTTGTGACAACCGATGTTCCAAACGGCATGAAGCACTTTGTCCGTACTCCAATGGCAACATCTATGGATGGTGACTTTGATACAGGCAATGTTCGCTACAAGGCTCGTGAGCGTTACAGCTTCGGTGTATCAGACCCATTGGGCATTTATGGCTCACCGGGCGCAGATTAATTCAAGTTAATCTAACACTATTTGATCGGGCGGCTTTTATGCCGCCCTTTCTTTTGTTATAATGTCCTAAACCCTGACAGCCGCACCCTGTGGCTGACACTAGCCAAGACAGGAGTTTCAAATGGCTACTACCACTTTTAATGGAGCAGTGCGCTCCGAAAACGGATTTAAGGTTGTATCTAAGAATGCAACCACTGGTGCTTTTACCGAACAAATCAACTCAACAAGCAGCGGTGTTTTAGAGATACAGAAGGTTGCAACTTCTGGTCGTGACAACATTGTGGCGGCGGGAACAACAGTTGGCGCTAACAACGCCAGCCTAGGCACAGCGGCTACAATCTTTAACATCACACCAAATGCACACGGTTCTGGTATCGCTGACGCAGCAATCAACACATTTGTTACAAAAATCGGCGGGGATATTACAACAACTATTCTTATAGATCTTCACGGTGGCCTAGCCTCTGGTGGAACAGCAGACGATGTTATTGGAACAGATGGTGGAGCTGCAAACGCTTATATCGCAGAGCTTACCAGTGCTGTAAACGGTATTCCGTATCTAATAGAGTTTGCTTGTCTTGAGGTTCCAACTGGCGGTGATCCAGACATCAATCTTGTTTGTTCTGCAACAGGAACAGATGCAGAAAATGCTGCTGTGACAAGTGGAACCGTTCTTCTAAACAACGGCGATCTCACACTTGGTTTTTATGCTGAGGCGGATGGCGGGTCTACACTAGCGGCTCTGAGCAAGAAGTTCCTATATCTGACATCTGGTGATGCTACAGAAGCAGCCTATACTGCTGGTAAGTTGGTTATTAAAATCCACGGTGCAGCTTTTGACTATGCTAATGGCTAATATTAACAGAGAGGGGGATACCCCTCTCCTTTCTTAAAGGAGATTGATATGGGCCATTCGGATATTAAATCCATTATGATAACAGCGGATGCAAACGCTGCTGACGATGATTCTGTCCTAGAGGCTGCTCGTCCGAACACGACAGCGACCCTTGATGGGGCAGACACCAGCGGGGGCGTAGCCACATTCACTGGAGCGCAGTTGATTAATGTCACCACCACAGGAACTGGCGACAACGGCAAAACCGTCACGATCACAGGCACTGATGTAAATGGTGACTCTCAGTCAGAGGTTATAACGCTAACTGGATCTGCAACAGGTCATTCCAGCACAAAGTTTTTTAGAACCGTAACAGCGGCAGAGTTGTCTGCACAACCAGCAGCGAACATAAAAATAGGGCATCTTGCAACAACCGTTAAAGATGTGGTGTTTGCTGGCAGGGCTAGAATCAAAGGTGTTTTGATTGTTAATTCTGCAACCGCAGGAACAATGGACTTTTTGGCTGGCTCCGAAACCGGAACAAGTCTTCTGAAGTTGAGAAGTATAGCTGATGATGAGACATCAAGAGATATAACCGTACCTGAGCATGGAATATTGTTTGATGGCGGTGCTTATCTTTCTTACACATCAGCAACCTTTGCATTTATGACTGTTTTCTATGCCTAGGAAAAAAGAAACACCGATTAAAACATCGGTAAAGTCTGGTAATTTTCGCGCCACTAAAAAGGGCGCGGGAATGACCGCTAAAGGCGTTGCGGCTTACAGACGGGCAAATCCCGGAAGTAAGCTCAAAACAGCCGTCACAGGCAAGGTAAAGCCGGGTAGCAAGGCTGCGAAACGGCGTAAGTCATTTTGTGCAAGGTCAGCAGGTCAAATGAAAAAATTTCCAAAGGCTGCTAAGAATCCAAATAGCAGGCTTAGGCAAGCAAGAAGACGGTGGAAATGTTGATGAAACTTGAGCAACAGCAAGTTCAGGAACTCACTGTAGAGCAGGTCATGGCAGAGCTGGTAAAGCATGAAGCCGAATGCAATCTGCGATATCAGCGCATTGAAGAGCGTCTTGATGACCACAAGGGTCATATGTGCAAGTTAGATCAACGTCTATGGTGGATTGTTGGTCTTGTAATTCTTGCTCCATTTTTACAGAGATTACTGTAATGGCAATTAGTAGAGCTTCAATGCAGAAGCAGTTAAAGGGGAATAGGATGCCTAAAAAAATGAAAAAGAAGCCAGTAACCAAGGCGTTTATGGGCCTTCTTACAGCAAAGCCATCTCTTAAATTTATGAAAGACAAGGGAATTATTGGCGGTGGATTGATGGGTCTGGGGCCGATGGCAGCTAAAGCATTAAAAAAGAAGAAAAGGAAAGGGGCCTCGCCTGCGCCAGCAGCAGCAGCCAAGCCTATGGATAAAAAAAATCCTATGGGTGATCCCGGTCAGTTTGCCCCAGCCACACCAATGACAATGAGTAAGGGCGGTTCTATGAAGCGCAAGCGTCCTATAGATGGGATTGCACAGCGTGGAAAAACAAGGGCAAGGTAATGCGCCGCAGGGATTACGCATCTGAATACAAAAAGTACCAAAGCAAGCCATCTCAGAAAAAGAAAAGGGCTAGTAGAAATGCTGCGAGAAGAAAAATGATGTCTGATGGCAGAGTGTCTAAAGGTGATGGAAAAGATGTGGCCCATAAAAACGGCAACCCAAGGGACAACAGATTATCTAATCTAAAGGTTGTTAGAGCATCTGTTAATAGATCGTTTAGAAGAACAAGAACGGCAAAAAAGGCCAATGGTAAGTCCTGATGGCGAGGAGAGTGGAAAGTGTACATATCAAGCGGAAACGGATTCGCCGTCCCGGTAAACACAAAAAGAATGTCAACAAGCGAAATAAAGTCAAAACATTCTTTGGTTAAGGAGCATTGCGGCCCCAGATGTCCCAGATGTCAGGGCAGCTTAAAAACAGTTAATGTACATGGTCACGATCAGTGTGTTGTTTGTGGGTCTGTAGTGAATGATTGTTGTCAAGGAGAAGCATTATGCGAAGGTGTCCAACAAAAAAGCCAGTAGCCATGAAACGTGGTGGCAGTGCAACTGTAAAAAACCCAGTAGCTAAAGCTGTAAAAAAAATTAAACCAAGCATAGTAAAGCCAAAGAAAGGTAAGGGGTCTTACAATAGGAAGGCCTCTTCTTTTAGTTCTGGTGGTGCAGCAAAGGTTAGATCTGCTGGTAAGGATTACATGGCTGGTATTAGGAAAAGAACTCCAGAGACTGGTGTAAAGGCAAAGTCAAGACAGCAGGCCATGAAAGAAAAAATACAAAAGGATGCCAATAAGCCTCGTAGGGGGTTTGATTCAACGCCTCGTCAACTTGAAGAGCTGAAGTCAGGTGGAAACGTAAAGAAGAAGGTTGGTAAAGTAGTAAAGGCTCTAAAGAAAGCATCCAAGTCACATGCTGGTCAGGCAAAGACATTGTCTGCTCTTAAATTAAGAGAGGGCGGATCTACGACAAGAAGAAAGCCAAGGGTAAAAACACCAAAAGGCACGAAGGGATTTAAGGGGATCCTGCCACTAAAGCAGACCGCTCTTAGAAAGTTCAGTAAATATGAGTCTGGTGGTAAAGCAGATAAAGCTAAAAGGGGTAAAGTTGATCAATACAAAACAACCAGCCCAAGATATAGCGGCCTTAAAACAGGCTCAATCATGCAACGGGCAATGACAAAAGGTAAGGGATCAAACGCGTACTCCTTTGATGCTCCTTTTGCCTCGGCGTCTCCGGCAGAGGCTAGAGAAGAGAGAGCAAGAGCAAGAGCAAGGTCAAAAGCCAGACCGGGATCAAAAAAATTAGCTGGTGACTTTACAAAAACAGCAACAGCACCCTCAAAAAGGGAAAGAGCAAAAGACGAAAAACGTGTATCTGATATTAAGCGCCGTCAAAAAACAGAGTCCGCTGTGAGAAAGAAGAAAAGTGAAATTTCTCGCAAGGGCAGAGGTGGGGGAGGCGGTAGGTCTGCTGTTGGAATGGGTATAAGACCGCCTGTTTTAGGCCCAACAAGAAAATTAAAAATGCTAAAGTCTGGAGGGAAGTCAAAGTCCCGTGTAAATGAGGCAGGGAACTACACAAAGCCTGCGTTGAGAAAAAGAATATTCAATAGAATTAAGGCTGGTGGAAAAGGTGGCGCTCCGGGCCAGTGGTCAGCAAGAAAAGCTCAAATGATGGCACAAGCCTACAAGAAAGCTGGTGGCGGATATCGAAACTAATGAGGAAAAAAAGAGATCCAAAGGTAGGCACTGGTAAAAAACCAAAGGGTTCTGGCCGAAGGTTGTACACGGACGAAAACCCAAAGGACACAGTTGGAATTAAGTTCGCTACACCAGCAGACGCTAGATCAACTGTTGCAAAAGTAAAAAAGATTAAGAAGCCTTACGCTAGGAAGATACAGATACTTACTGTTGGGGAGCAGAGGGCTAAAGTTATGGGAAAGACAGAAGTCGCTAGAATATTCAAGCAGGGCAAGGAAAGCATAAGAAAGTCACAAAAAAGTAAGGCGTAGAAATGATCAGGTATATATTATTTTGCGCCGTTGTTAACACCTCGCCAGTTGAAATAGAGACAAAAATAATAAGTATGCATGACAAAATATCTGAGTGTCATGTGGCTAGTACAGTTCACGGTTTTGATAATGAAAAAGATCAATGTTTTTGTTTAGAAATGGTATTAAAATAGATGATCGCAGAGACTCTCGCTGGCATATCCTTATTTAAGGCAGCAGTCGATGGCATTAAAGGCGCTATCGGAACGGCTAATGATGTCTCGGATATAGCAGGTTACATAGATAATTTATTTGAGGGTGAGAAACAGGTACAAAAGCTAAGAAGTAAAAAATCAGGTGTTGGTGGTGTTGCCGATCAATTTGGTGTAAAATCAGTAGCAACCGAGGTTATTAATGCAAAACTTGCTAAAGAGCAGATGCAGGAGATAGCCTCAATGATTGATATGAGGTTTGGTCACGGAACTTGGAAAAGTATAACCGAGGAAAGGGCTAAAAGAATAAGGGAAGCAAAAGAAGCCGCAGCAGCAGCCCGAAAAGAAAAGATAAGAAAGCAGAAAGAACTAGAGGATAATATAAAAACCGCTTTGGGTGTTTTTGTTCTTATTTCAGTGATTGTTGGTCTGTTCTTTTTCTTAATAGCCTCTGTAGCCGCAGCTCTTAATGTGTAAAAGTTATAGGGAACTTTATGGCGTTAAAAAAATCGCAGAGAAGTTTGAAGTCTTGGACGAAACAAAAGTGGAGAACCAAGAGTGGAAAACCGTCCACACAGGGGCCAAAAGCAACAGGGGAGAGATATCTTCCGTCATCAGCTATTAAAGCCCTCTCATCAAAGGAGTACGCGGCCACCACCCGTGCTAAAAGAAGAGCAACTAAGGCTGGTAAGCAGTTTGCAAAGCAGCCTAAAAAAATACGAGCTAAAGTAAAGTCTCATAGGAAGGTCACATAATGGCTGTTGTAACACCCGACCTACCAGAAATATTTGAAGAGGCGTTTGAAAGAGCGGGACTCTCATTACAAACTGGGTATGACCTTAAAACCGCTAGGCGGAGTTTTAACCTTTTAACATTGGAGTGGCAAAATCGTGGACTTAATTTGTGGACTATCAATGCTGGGACGCAAGCTCTTACAGCAGGCACAGCAACTTATACGTTGCCTACGGGAACTATTGACATCATTGAACACCAGATTCGAACAGGCACTGGCACGAATCAGGTCGATACTGACGTTCAGAGGGTTTCGGTATCTACATACGCTAAAACAAGCAATAAAAACGCTCAAGGCAAACCTTCGCAGATCTTTGTGCAAAGGTTGGCAACGTCTACAACTTTTACTCTCTGGCCTGTACCAGACAGTGCAGCAACGTATACGCTCGCTTATTTCTACCTTCTGGGGATAGATGGGGTTACTTCCGGTATATCTGGAACAGCCGCCGTACCCCCTAGGTTTGTGCCTTGTTTGGTGACAGGATTAGCTTATTATATAGCTATGAAAAAACCAGAAGTGGCAAATAGGGTTGCCCCCCTAAAACAGGAATATGAGTTCCAGTTTGAACTGGCAGCAAACGAGGACACAGATTCCTCTGCGTTAAAATTTGTACCATACGACACGTTTTACCTAGGAGGGTAATATGCCTATTATGATTAAAAAGCTGGGTCAAAAGGGCGGGCCAAAAGGCCAAGACAAGGTTGTCCCACCAAATAAAAAGAAACTCACCCCCATGCCCTTCAAGAAAAAACCCAAAAAGAAACCCATGAAAGCTGGCGGTATGATGAAAAAGAAGGGTTATGCTATGGGCGGTGCCATGAAGAAAAAAGGAATGTCCAAAGGCGGAAAGCTCAGGATGGTTGAAAAGGATGGGAAGAAGGTTCCATTCTTTGCTGCTGATGGCAAGGGCAAAATGGCTGCTGGCGGTATGATGAAGAAAAAAGGCATGAAAAAAGGCGGTATGATGAAGAAGGGCTACGCCAAAGGCGGCTCTGTAAAAGTCAAATCAGGCGATACCCTGTCTCAGATTGCCAAGTCAAAAGGAGTTACCCTCAAGTCTCTGATGGCTGCTAATCCCGGAATCAAAAACGCCAATGAAATTCGCGTTGGACAAAGCATTAAGATGCCAACTGGTGGCAAGGGGCGTGGCGGTGTTTACTCTGGGATGACAAAATCGTCCATGAAGGGGTTGGCTGATGACACTGCGGCTAAAAGAGCAAAGAAAGCTGGGAAGCCAGTTCCTAAAAAACAGTCTGAAACAGCAAATAAAAGAGCTAGGGTCACGACTCGCCTCAATCAGCTTGGTGAAATCAATAGACAGCGCAGAGCCACTGATGCCGCAGGCACTAGAAAACGACAAGCACCCCTTTCTGCACCAATGGCTGCTGATCCAGTGCCTAGTGCAAAAGCAAGGGCTGCAAGAAGTCAAACAACCAAGCCTGTTACATCATCTGAAAACAAACGCCTTGAGGCTCTTAGGAAAAAAGCTCGGGGAGCCTCTAACCGCGCATCTGTTATGAAAAAAGGCGGTGCCATGAAGAAAAAAGGTTACGCCAAAGGCGGAATGATGAAGAAGAAGGGCATGGCTAGAGGCGGAATGATGAGAAAAAAAGGCATGTCTAAAGGTGGTGTAATGCGCGGCACTGGCGCAGCCACAAGAGGCAAGCGTTTTACAAGGGCAGGTTAATAAATGCCTAACGCAGTAGGAAAACACGCATATGGTATATGTGATAAAACAGGGTTCAGGTACAAGTTATCTGACCTTGTTTTTGAAATAAAGAACGGAACCAGAACAGGTATGCGTGTTGGAAAAGATGTGGTTGACCATGATCACCCGCAAAATTTTATTGGCAGGGTGAGGGTTTCTGATGGTCAGTCACTTGCTAATGCAAGGCCAAACAGGCTGGAGCCTGATGTAATTAATCTTCTGCAAGACAATCCGTTTACGACTGGTGCTTCTGGTGGAGCGACAACAACTATAACGATTACAGAAGTTAATCACGGAAGAGACACAGGCGATACTGTAAGGTTTAGAACTGTCGAGCCATTTGACGGCATAACTCAGGCGGTGATGGAGTTGTCCACTGGGTATTCTATAACAAAAGTATCAGATGATACTTATACCGTTTCTGTTTCTGGCGGTGCAACAACGGGATCTGTTTCTGGAGGCGGCTTTTTTGCAAGTGCTGGGCCAGTCACAGCTTTAGGGTAGTAAAATGTCTTTTACCTTTGGTGAGCTAAAAACCGCTATTCAATCTTATACCGACAACAGCGAGGCGACCTTTGTTGCCAATCTTTCAAACTTTATAAAAGCAGCAGAACAAAGAATATTCTCTAATGTTGATCTGGAGAACTTTAGAAAGAACGCTACTGGTGTAATGACCACAGGCAACCAGTACCTAAGAACCCCCACAGATTTTTTAGCTCCATTTTCCTTATTTATCACGACCTCTGGGAGTGAGGGTTTCCTTTTAGAAAAGGATGTCAACTTTATGAGGGAGGCATTTCCTGATGTTACATCAACAGGAAAGCCGCTTTATTATGGTTTCTTTGACTCATCTGTTACATCTGCAAGCGGGCTTGTAAATGCTAATTTTATATTAGGGCCAACCCCTAATGCGGATTACACAGTTGAGTTGCATTATTATTATAGGCCAAACAGTCTGACAGCTTTGGCAGACACAGAGTACACATGGCTTAGTGAAAACTCTCCAAACTCTCTTTTGTATGGCTCTTTGATAGAGGCTTATATTTTTATGAAAGGTGAGCCTGATATAATTGCTTTATATGAATCTCGATTCGCAGAGAGTTTATCTAGGTTGAAAGACTTGGCAGAGGCCAGAGAAAACGCGGACGCTTACAGAGAGGGGCTTCCAGAAAGACCGAGGACATAGGGAGACAATGAAAGTAGCTATAGTAGGGCTTGGTAGCAGTTACGCTGATTACGTTTCTGCGAGAATAGCCTCACAACATTTTGACGAGGTTTGGGGAATAAACTGCATAGGAGCAATCATACACGTTGACAAAACATTTATGATGGATCCTGTGTCTAGGTTTTTGGATACAGAAAACGCGGGTACACAAACAGGTGTTGCCCGTGAATTTTTATCAAAAAACACAAAACCAGTTATTACTTGTCAACTGGATGACAGAATAAGTTACCTAGAACTTTTCCCGTTAAAGGAGGTGGCTACAGGCTTAGGCTTTTGTTATTTTAATAACACTGTGGCTTATGCTGTGGCATACGCAATATGGAGTAAGGTTAAGACCCTGTGTCTTTATGGTATAGACTATACCTACAAAAACGTCAGTATGGCAGAGTCTGGAAGGGCGTGTGTAGAGTTTTGGTTGGCAATAGCCGTCTCCAAAGGAATAAAAATAGAGGTGGCTCACAACTCAACACTTTTGGACACAAATGTTCCTGACAATGAAAAGTTATACGGATATCACAGGTTAGATGATCCTCTTGTTCAGACAGTAAAAGATGGCTCACTGTTAATAACAAGACAATCAGAGTTTGCTCCACCAGAGCCACATGATAATGAGCCAATAATATTTGGGAGACACGATAATGTTTAGTCCGGGAGAAATGGGTTTAGGGCCAGTCAATGTTATGACTTCAGATAGTGGCGGCCTATCAAACGATCAAATTGCAGAAATGGCTACAAATAAGATTGTGTATGTTTCTGAAGACTCTCCAGAGGAAATAAGGCTTCAAGCAGAAGCATTTAAGGACAGAGTTAGGAATCTTCTCCAATTCTACGTGGAGTTGGCGAGGAGGGAGGAACGTGCTACAATATGCGCTAAGGTTCGTGAAGCGGGTCAACTAGAATTAGCAGATGCTATAAGGAGAATATAATGGCAATCTCACAAGCAATGTGTACATCTTTCAAGAAAGAGCTAATGTTGGGTACACACAACTTTGCCACAAATGGCAATGCTTTTAAGCTGGCTCTTTTTGCAGAGGGCAGTGGGGGTAAGTCAAGCTCCACAGCCACTTTAGGTGCTACAACAACAGTGTTGGTGACAACTGGTGAGGTTGCGTCAAGCGGAACTTATGCTACTGGCGGCGGCACTTTAACAAAGGTTGCCCCAAACACATCAGGGACAACGGCTTTTACAGACTTTGCTGACATAAGTTTTACCACAGCAACAATCACCGCTATGGGTGCTTTAATATACAATAGCACGAATAGTAATAAGGCGGTTTGTGTATTGGATTTTGGGTCAAACAAAACATCAACATCAGGCACTTTCACTGTTCAGTTCCCTACAGCAGACGCGAGCAATGCGATTATTCGCATAGCTTAGTGGAGTAAATAGTGGCTAATATTACCGGATGGGGTAGAGGCGGTTGGGGCGAAGGGGCTTGGAATAACCCTATCGCCGTAGAGGTCACTGGTTTTTCTGCCACTGCATCACTTGGTACGGCAGTATCTGATACAGGTATTGTATTTGGTATTACTGGTGTTTCCTCTTCCGCGTTAATAAGCCAGCATGTTGCCACTACAATAACTCTGGCTGTAACTGTAGTTAATCCCGGATCTGGTAATAAATATTATATAGACGGCGTACAGCAGGCAACACTAACACTATACGAAGGAAACACATATAGATTTGATCAGTCTGACAGCAGTAATAGTGGTCATCCATTAAGGTTAAGTGAAACATCTAACGGGACTCATGCTGGTGGATCTGCTTATACTACAGGCGTAACAACAAACGGCACTCCGGGAAGCTCTGGGGCTTATACAGAGATCACGGTAGCGTCAGGCGCTCCGACACTGTATTATTATTGTAGTAGTCACAGTGCTATGGGAGGCACTGCGAATACGCCAGCCATTTTAGGCTTCCACATTGTGCCTACTGGTGTGTCTGGCACAACGGCTTTGGGAACAGCCTCCTCTGCTGCTGCTGGGGCGACAGTTCCCGTGACTGGTGTTACGGCAACAAACTCTGTTGGTAACGGCACTTTTGTTTCTCCTCTTTCAATAGGGGCTAGTGTCACAGGTGTGTCGGCTACTGGCGGGGTTGGAGAAGAGATTTTCTGGCAGGAGATAACACCCTCACAAACACCAAACTGGTTAGATATAGCGGCGTAAGGACAGTAAAATGGCAAGCACCTATGTAAATGATTTAAGACTTAACGAGCTGGGTACTGGCGATGGTTCTGGTACTTGGGGAACTACAACCAATACTAATCTTGAGCTTATCGGAGAGGCGTTTGGTTTTGGAACAGAGGCCATAGCCTCAAATGCAGACACACATACAAGCACTGTGGCTGATGGGGCAAGTAATCAAGCCCGTCATATGTATATAAAATACACTGGCGCGTTAGACTCAGATTGCACCATAACCATTTCGCCAAACACAATAAGTCGTGTTCACTTTATAGAAAACGCCACCACAGATAGCGGAAGCTCTGGCCCTTACAACATCATAATAAGTCAGGGTTCTGGCTCAAATGTCACCATAGGAAACGGGAAGGTATCTGCGGTTTACCTAGATGGAGCAGGAAGTGGCGCGGCGGTTGTTGATGCATTTACCGATCTTTCCATAGCAGGTGATTTTTCAGTTGCTGGCACTCTGCTTCCTTCAGGAGACACCTCTGCTGGTGATGCGGCGGCGATAGGCCATACATCTGCGTTAGGTGTTATTGTTACTGGTCAGGGATCTACAAATGACATCACATTAGTCAACGATGCTGACGCAACTGTATTAGCAGTTCCTACAGGCACAACAAACGTAGATATTGTGGGTGTGGCTACAGCAGAGACTTTTGAGCCTGATGGAGACACTACCGCTGGTGATAATGCTGCGATTGGTTACACATCAGCAGAAGGTATCATCGTAACTGGTCAGGGTAGCACCAATGACATAACCATGAAGAATGACGCAGACGCGGATGTTCTTGTTGTTCCGACTGGTACAACAAATGTGGATATTGTTGGGGTTGCTACAGCGGCTACATTTGAGCCAGATGGCGACACCTCTGCCGGAGATAGCGCGGCGATTGGTTTTACTGCTGCTGAGGGATTAATTCTCACTGGTCAGGGTTCAAGCACAGATGTAACAATCAAAAATGACGCTGATGCAACAGTTGCTTCAATAGCTACTGGGACAACTATCTTTACGATAGATGATGATATCGCAGTTACAGGCAGAGCAGTTGGTAGCCAAGATGCTGATCAAACAAGCACTGGTGATGGTGGTACAATCACCATGAATTTAGCAGATCATAATAATTTTGAAGTTAGCATAGGTCACGACACTACACTTACATTTAGCAATCAAACTGTAGGGCAAACAGGGTGTATTTTCTTAGATAAAACTAGCGCAAGTGGTGTGCTTTTTAATACGATAGTTGCTATCAACGCATCTTCACAAGCGGCTTTGTCTACTGCTGGGGTTTATATGTTGACATACATGGTAAAAGCAGCTTCAGGCACGGGAAGCATTTTGGTTTCTGTATCAGGTGCATTGACGGCAGACGGATAAGGGCAAACGAGTATGAGTCTATTACACGGAGTAGGTGCGGGTCTCGGTGGTTCAGGTGATGCTGGCGGTGCGCTAGGTTCGTTCTTTAGCACAACGGTTGATAATTCTTTGCGCCTTACCTCAGCAAACAGCTCACGCTTAACTTTCTCTCAAGGATCTCCGACAGATATTTCAAAGTGGACTGTAAACTTTTGGCTAAAGCGCAGTTCACCTCTTGAAGACACAAGTGATTATGACACAATATTTGGGGTAAATGGGCCGGGAAACACAGCGTTTACATTTTTAGGCGGTCAAATATATCTTTTTGTGAATTATAATGACGGCGGTTCACAAGCAAGATTAATAACAAACAGAGTATTTCGTGACCCTAGTGCTTGGTATAATTTTCACGTTACCTTTGACCGAGCAAATGGCACAGCGGCTCAACGACTGAGGTTATATGTTAACGGTGTTGAAGAAACCAGTTTTTCTACAGATGAAAGAAGTAGTATTGCAAGCGATTCAAGCACTGGTTGGAACGTAAGTGGTGCAAATGCAGCAATAAATTCAAGATCTGGTGACAACGCAGATAGATTCCATGATGGTTATTTAGCACAATTTTACAACATAGATGGTGCTGTTGTTGCCCCAACTGAATTTGCTGAAACGAAAGATGGAGTGTGGATTCCAAAGGCATATTCAGGAAGTTATGGAAATAATGGCTGGCTGCTTGAATTTAAGCAAACAGGAACTGGCACTGCATCATCTAGCACGGTTGGTGCAGACACAAGCGGAAATAATAACCACTGGACATCATCAGGCATAGCTGCACACGATGTCATGCTAGACAGCCCGACTAATAACTTCGCTACGATGAATTCGATATATCATTCAGCATTAGAAGCTACTTTGTTGGACGGCAACTTAAAAGTAGACACCGCTGGTTTTAATTCAAGCGCAAATAATTATGGTGCAGTATCAACATTTGCCATACCAAAAGATAAAAAGATTTACCTAGAGGTTGAGTGTACCGATGCAACTGGAGCAAGTTGGTATGCTGGATTCGCCACACAAAGCGGTTTAGAAAGCGGTACATCAAGTACAAATGTTGGCGGTGCAAGTGCTGTTACACTTTACAATCGTGCTGTTATGAAGAATGGTACACAGTTTCAATACTCTAGTAGTAGTGGACTTGGTGGTTTAGGGGGTGGCACTAGCCCACTTCAAGCTGGTGATATTCTGGGCATGGCTGTGGACGGCTCAAATGGCAATGTCTGGCTCCATAAGAACGGTTCGTACTTCAAAACGATTGCTTCAAACAACGGTTCAACAGGGAATGTTGGAGACCCAAGCGCAAATACAGACCCAGTAGCAACCATAGATAATGTTCCAGCAGAAGATTTGTTTGTAGTTATTGGTGGCAACACAAGCGCATCAGCCATATTTGTAAACTTTGGACAAGATAGTCAAAACGTAGCTAGTGCAAATGCAGATGGTGAAGGTATTGGCACGTTTGAGTATGCCGTCCCGACAGGCTATGTTGCTCTTTGTTCTTCTAATCTTACAACCCCAGCAATCGGCCCGACAGAGAGCAGCCAAGCTGACGATTACTTTAATTCAGTGATATACACAGGTAATGCGGGGTCACAAAGCATAACCGTTGGGTTCCAACCCGACTGGCTCTGGTTCAAGTCAAGAAGCAATGCAGACCCACATGAATTAATTGATTCAGTTCGTGGCGCAACTAAAAGATTAAGGTCTAATGCTACAACCGCAGAAAGCACGGCCTCATCCGGTGATGGCTTTGCGTCTATTGATTCCAGTGGATTTACTCTCAATAGTGATGGCGGTGGTGGTCAAGTAAACGGCTCCTCAAGAACATACGTTGCTTGGAATTGGAAAGCTGGCGGCGCACCTAGCGCAGATAATACTGCTGGAAATGGGGCTACTCCAACAGCGAATAGTGTAAAAATAGATGGTAGTAATCTTGGCTCTGCATTGGCTGGCTCATTAGCTGCAACAAGATTATCAGCTAATACCACAGCAGGATTTTCCATCGTAATTTGGGATGCTAGTGGTGTGTCTACAGGAACAATGGCTCACGGCCTTACTGTTGCGCCTGACCTGATTATAGCAAAAAACAGAAATCATGGTACAAACTGGTTTGTGCAAGTGCCTGATATTCTTGCTAACACTCATATCTTAAATCTTGAAACCACAAGTGCGGCTTTTAATCCGGGCGTTAATCATTTTAATGATACAGTCCCCACAAATGAGGTGTTTAGTTTTGGTGGATATTTGGGTGGACATTCTGATGTGAGCAGTAACACACAGATGATAGCTTATTGTTTCCACAGTGTTTCCGGCTACTCATCCGTTGGCAGCTATCTTGGCAACGGAAGTACAGATGGCCCGTTTGTTTTTACAGGATTTAGACCAGCGTTTGTCTTTACCAAAGAGTCCTCTGACACATCAGGTTGGAATATTCGTGACAGTGCAAGAAGTCCAGAAAATGTTGTGAATGAGGTTTTGCAACCTAATACATCCGATGCTGAGATGACATCAAATTATGATGTAGATTTTTTAAGTAATGGATTTAAGTTGCGTGCTAGTGCGAGTGATTCAAATACAAGCAGTCAAAGATACATCTACCTCGCCTTTGCCGAAGCCCCATTTAAATTTGCTAATGCACGATAGGAGAATATAAAATGCCTTGGAAGTTAGGAAACACAGTTATCAGAGAGGGCCGTGGATGGGTACATAATAATATCCAGCACCCAAAGACTTGGATGCGTTATAGCGATGACTTAAAAAAACAATATGGCTTAACATGGGAAGACCCGCCAGCATCAGAGGCCGCATTTGATAACAGGTTTTATCATGGTAGACAGACTGACGGCACTTTAATTCCCAGAAGCCTGACAGATGTAAATGTTGTTGATGACAATGGTAAAGCTGTAAACAATCCAGTTACTGGGCAGCAAATGGTCACGCTTGGCCTCAAGTCTGTGTGGGTAGCAAAAACAAAGGCAACAGCAAATAACAAACTAGCGGTGCATGACTGGTATGTTACTCGTAAAGCAGAAAAGTCTACCGCCATACCAAGTTCAGTTACTACATATAGGGACGCCGTCCGTACCAAATGTGAAGAGATAGAGACGGCTTTGAATGGCGCATCAGATTTAGCGGCGTTTATGGCTTTATTTGAGGACACAAGAGATAGCGATGATAATGTCACCGCTGTTGCAAAAATAAATGATTGGCCTGATGAAATATAAGGGGAATATCTGTGGCTTTAAGCAAACTGCAATTTACCCCCGGCATAAACAGGGATATCACATCTTACTCTAATGAAGGTGGATGGGTAGACTGTGATTTAGTCAGATTCAGGCAGGGCTATCCAGAGGTGATAGGCGGTTGGGAGAAGTATTCCCAAAATACATATATAGGTACAGCCAGAGGCTTATTTAACTGGGTTGCTTTAGACGGTTCTGATTTATTGGGTGTGGGAACAGAATCCAAATACTACATAGAGCAGGGTCAGGCTTTTTACGATATTACACCAATTAGAAAGACTACAACAAACGGTGTAACATTTTCTGCAACGGATGGCTCATCAACAATTACAGCAACCGATAACGGACACGGCGCATCGGTGGGTGACTTTGTTACCTTTTCTGATGCTGTTAGTTTGGGCGGACTGATAACAGCGGCTGTTATAAATCAAGAGTATGAAATAGCATCCGTGCCATCAGGAAACACCTATACCTTTACAGCAAAAGACACAGGAGGCACCACCGTAATAGCCAATGCAAGCGATAGCGGCAATGGTGGCGCTGCTGTTGACGGAGTTTATCAGATAAACGCTGGACTAAACACAGGTGTTGGCGGAAACGGATGGGGAGCTGGAACTTGGGGTAGAGGCACTTGGGGATCAGGCACAACAATCAGCGTGGTAACATCTCTTCGGGTTTGGAGTCAGGACAACTTTGGAGAGGATCTGCTTATAAATCCTAGAGACAGCTCTATATATCATTGGGACAAGACTAACGGACTTACAACAAGGGCTGTAGAAATATCATCAATAGCAGGTGCCAACGAGTGTCCAATCATAGCTAAACAAATAATGGTGTCAGATGTTGATAGGCACGTTATAGCTTTTGGCGCTAATCCCTTGGGTGGAACGGATCAAGATCCTTTGCTTATAAGATTTTCCGATCAAGAGTCATTTTTAGATTGGAATCCCACATCAACAAACACTGCCGGAGATCTTCGCATAGGTTCCGGGTCTAAGTTTGTAAAAGCGATAGAAACCAAAAGAGAGATTATCATTATAACTGATAGCTCTGTTCACTCCATGCAGTTTATTGGAGCGCCATTTACTTTTGGCATACAGCCAATAGCGTCTAACACCACCATAATGGGGCCAAACGCAGCGATAGCTGTAGAAGACTCTGTATATTGGATGGGCAGGCAGAACTTTTATGTTTATGATGGTCAGACAAAACAGCTTCCATGCTCTGTCAAGGAAAGAGTGTTCTTTGATTTTGACTTTGATCAGGCAGATAAAGTGTACGCTGCCGTAAACTCTCAGTTTAGTGAGATCGTATGGTTTTATTGTTCTGATGGGAACTCTACTGCCAATGGCGGCACAGGTGAAAACAATAGATACGTCATATTTAATTATGCTGAAAACACTTGGTACTATGGAAACCTTGGTAGATCAGCATTTTTGGACAAGGGTATAAGGGACTTCCCGATAGGCGCTGAAGGTAATTATCTATTTAACCATGAGAGCGGATACAGTGACGATGGCTCTGTAATGGTTTCTTCTATTGAGTCAAGCCCTATGGACATGGGAGAGGGTGACAAGTTTTCTTTTATAACTAGGGTAATACCTGACCTTACCTTTAACGGCTCAACAAACGCTGACCCAAAGGTAAATGTCACGTTGCAGGCAAACAACTTTCCCGGCGGTAACTTCTTGCAATCAGAGATTAGTCAGATAGACAGAACAGCAACATCCACAACCGTTCCTTTTGAGCAATACACAAATAAGGCAGATGTAAGGCTAAGGGGCAGGGCTTATTCTATTAAGATAGACTGCAACACGCTCGGCGTTAGATGGAGGCTGGGAAGCCCCAGAGTGGATGTGCGGCCTGACGGGAGGCGGTAATGGCTACAAATGTAACACCGTTTCCAAGGCTTCCAACGGCCCCTAAAAACATAGATGAAAAATACATTAGTGATTTGGTGCGGGCCTTAGAAATATTTTTAAGGCAGGCACAAAACCCTCAGTTAAACCTTCAGGAAATACCAACGGACGGAAATAATAATCTTCTGTCTCAAGGAGACATATATATAGCTGATGGAGGCTTTCTAAAGATTGTCGGCAAAACCGAAATACACTCAGGAACAGTATCAGCAACCACTTCACTAGGCACTGTTACTGTTTCTGTATCATAAAAGTTATAGGTAACTTTATGGCTCAGAAAAAATTACAAACAGATTCTGCGTATGCTGAATATGATGAAGATGGAGATGGTATCGTAACAGACGAGGAGCTTTCTCACGTTAAAGAGATAAAAAAAACGGAAACTGAGCTAAGAAAAAATCTAGCCCAGTTGCGAATGGCAAGGTACACCTTGATTTTTATGGGATTTTACGCTGTGTTTCTAGCATCACCGTGGTGTTCTGCGGAAAAACTTGAAGGTCTAGGTGCAGTCACCGACCTTATATTCCTTAGTGGAGCGGGCATTGTCGGCGCATACATGGGTACGACAGCATGGATGAGTAAAAAATGATTAAGTGGTTGATTAGATTTTTAAGTTGTAAAAGTGGTGATATGTCAGAACACAGGCGACACACCACAAGGTATGAAGATTTATGTATGTAAGGGAATCGTAATGATACAGGCTCTTATAGGCCCAATAGGGTCTCTTGTGGGTACTTGGCTTGAAGGCAAGGTTGAAACAAAGAAAGCAGAAACTGCATCTAAGGTAGCTCAGGCTCAGGCTGAGGCTGTGGTCATGCAGAAAAAGGCAACAGGAGAGATCGACTGGGATCTAAAGATGGCTGATGCGTCTGCCCATAGCTGGAAAGACGAATGGCTTACTATAATTTTCTCAATCCCTCTAATACTATCATTCTGTGGTGATTGGGGTAGGCAAATAGTGGCAGATGGTTTTATGGCTCTTGAGACCATGCCCACCTACTACCAATACACATTAGGAACAATAGTAGCTGCCAGCTTTGGCACACGCGCAGCAACCAAGTTTTTTGGTAAAAAGTGAAAGGGCTTACGAAATAGACACTTAGCTGGTACAATCTTGCAAATAAAAAGTTACCGATAACTTTTTAAGGGGATCGTATTTTGACATTGTCTAAAAAAATATATGAAGAAACAGCTCGTTTTTTCATGGAAAACGGTAAAAATCTAAAAAAGGCTGCTGAACAAGCCAAGGTCAACTATTCAACATTCACCTCACGCTTAAGAAGAGCTAGGGAGATGGGAATTGTGAATGAGCAAACAGCCGCAGCGGCTAAAGTTGTAGAGCAGCCCACCATTATTTTACAGCCTAAGTTTAGAATACAACAAAGAAAGTCAAAGCCGGATGAGACAAAAAGGGTTTTAGCTATAGGCGACTGTCACGATGGGCCGTCTTTGTCAGATAAAAACAGATTTTTTGCGATGGGCAACTACGCAAAAACAAAACAGGTAGATCAGATAATACAGATAGGTGATTTTGCTACTTGTGACTCATTAAACAGCTTTGATAAGAACGACACTGTAAAAGGAAAAAGCAAGCCGTCATTCAGAGACGATATGCAGAGTTTTCAAGAGGCAATAAGGGCTTTTCACAAAGGTTTGGGTGGATATGATGTGCCTAGGCATGTTACTCTAGGCAATCACGAAGATAGAATATGGTCTTATACCAATAAGAACCCAGAAATAGTGGATATGCTTGATAAGATATTGTTTGCCACTATGGATGATTACGGATGGACTTACTCCCCTTATAAGGAGTTCTATTTTGTAGGGGACGTAGGATTTACACATTCCCCAATAAACGGAATGGGCAAGGCATACGGGGGTATGTATTGTGAGAATCAAATAGCAAGGGATGCATTGCATGATGTGGTGTTTGGTCATACCCATAAAAGACTTGATAAAGCCTTTCCAAAAATGGGAGATCAGTTCCTTACTATAATCAATTTGGGTTGCAGTCTACCGCAGGGGCATATTGAAGAGTATGCTAAACATAGTCTTACAGGATGGTCATATGGGGTCTACGATATTTACATAAAAGATGGTAGAATAGATCAGAGAACTTGGATACCGATTAACAACTTAATAGAAGAGTATGGTGAGTAAGATGAGGGAGATTACAAAGGTTATCGTTCATTGCGCTGATACCCCAGAGGGGCGTGATGTAAAGACGGCTGAAATCAAGAGGTGGCACACTGAAGAGCGCGGCTGGAGTGATATCGGATATCATTGGGTGGTTGAGCTGGACGGTTCGCTTCACGCTGGTCGTCCTGAAGAGATCAATGGCGCTCATTGTAAGGGGCATAACTCTACTAGCATCGGGGTATGCTATGTTGGTGGTGCTGACTCTAACGGAGATCCTAAAGACACACGCACAGAAGAACAGAAAAAGACACTAGCAAAGCTATTGTCAGATATTCTTGATAGATACGAAGACGCAGAGATATATGGTCACTGTGATTTTTCGGAGAAAGCCTGTCCGTCATTTGACGCAAAATCAGAATACGCAGCCCTATAGGAGTATAACATGGCGTTACCACTATTATTAGGATTAGGCGGCTCTGCCCTAGGTGGCGCTGGATTATTAGGGGGATTGGGTGCTTTAAGTGCTGGCGCTATTGGCTCAGGTCTTGGTTCTTATCTTGAAACTGGAGATCTGGGCAAGGGTATCCAGACAGGACTTACATCATACCTTGGTGGTAAGGCGCTTGGTTCATTGATGGGTGGTGGTTCAGACGCTATAAATGCTGCAAATCAAGCCAACACAGTAGGGGCAGGAACTGCCGCAGATCCCATGAGGATTGCAGGAACCACATCTGCTGGAATGGGCGCTACCACAGCGGCAGACGCTGCAACTAGTGGTCTGAATTTAGCCCCAGCATCAACAGCGGGCGGTAGTATTCTTTCTGATCCTACAGCGGCTATGCAGACCCCCGGCAGTTTGACTGCTGGATTTACTGGGCCTGCAATGCCTTACACTGCTGGCGCTTTAGGAACGACCGCTTTGGGTTCCTCAAACCTTTTAGCGCCCAAAGGGCTAGAGGGTATGGCTATGCCAAAAGGTGGGATGAGACCTGAGTCAGAGGCTGCTGTTTATGACCCTAGAACCCCCGGAGAAGATTACAGGCCGGGAATTGACCCAGAATTTGAGTACTTTGACTCATCTTTAACAAGCCTCAAGTCAGGCGGTATAGCATCTCTAAATTATCAAGAGGGCGGAATGGTTCCGAATGATAAGGAGCTTATTAGTGGCGCTGTAGATGCAATCGAAGGCAAGTCACCATCTCCAGAAGTAGCCCTTGGGGCATTTGTCGCTCGATATGGTGAAGAAGCGTTGAGAGATCTTGTTGATCGTGTGCAGCGTGGAGAGTTCCAAGCAAACGCTATGGTTGAAGAGGGCATGGTGTCGGGCATCGGAGATGGTATGGATGACATGATCCCAGCAACATTAGAGGGTGATCAGGATGTTGTTCTTTCAGATGGTGAGTTTATTGTGCCTGCTGATGTGGTCAGTGGTCTTGGCAACGGTTCTACTGACGCTGGCTCTGAGGCTCTTTATGAAATGATGGACAGGGTTAGAAAGCTCAGAACTGGAAAAGAGGAGCAGCCTGAGCAAGTGCCACAAGGAGATATGCTACCAGTATGATTATATCAGCAGTTCCCAAGGAGGCTGTTGGCGTTGTATGGGCAGGCGTCAGCAGGGTAATGCAAAAATCAGTTGAAACATCCAGAGGCAAATATCACATAGATGACCTTTACCATGGAATACAAACAGGTCTATATGTTCTTTGGGTGATTATGGAAGAAGAAAAGGTTATAGCAGCCATCACTACAAGGATAATTAGTTATCCCGGAAAAAAAGCGATGGCTATGGACTGGATAGGTGGTTCAAGAATGGGTGAGTGGCTTCCAATGGCTCAAAAAACTATGGAGAGCTTTGCCAAAGATAATAAATGCACTCACCTAGAGGGTTATGGTCGTAAGGCTTGGGGACGTTGGCTTGGTAGGTATGGATGGGATCCAGAATATATAGCTTATAGGATGGAGTTAAAAGATGGGTAAAGGCGGCGGCGGCGGTTCACCACAACCGACCACACAAACAGTTCAACAAACAAACTTGCCCGACTATGTGCGAGGTGATTTTGAACGTCTATTGGAAAGAGCGGAAGCTGAGTCTAAGGCCGCATATAGCCCATTTACTGGTCAAAGAATAGCAACTCCGGGCGCAGATGTTCTTGCGTCAGAGGCACAGGTTAGGCAAACTGCTGGGCAGGGCATACAGGGTCTTCCAGCAGCTCAGGCAGCTACAGCAGCAAATATAGCAAGAGCGCAGCAAGGCAGTACGTTCACACCAACCCAATATGGCGCTGCTGGTGAGTTCGACTCTGCAATGGCTCAGAAGTATATGGATCCATTCATGCAAAGTGTGGTCGATGTCCAGAAACAACAAGCAATACTTGAGGATCAAAGACAACAGGCTGCCAGAGACACAGCCGCAGTGCAAGCCGGAGCGTTTGGTGGTTCGCGCCAAGCAGTGCAAGACGCGATGGCGCAGGAAGCACTTGCTAGGAATCTCGCAAACATACAGGCCACAGGCTCCCAACAAGCATTTGAACAGGCTCAAAGTCAGTTCGAAAGAGACAGGGCTGCGAGAATTGGTGTTGAGCAGGCGCAGGCAGCAGAGAGACAGGCGGCAGAAAAACTTGGTCTTGGTGCGGCAGAGCT
>NTLX01000021.1_pt1 | contig 32028 bp, 42 predicted proteins | sample 1251771 | NCBI WGS metagenome assembly NTLX01 (sample SAMN07250028, study PRJNA358725) | marine metagenome | isolation source: viruses from ocean water | place: Pacific Ocean: North Pacific Subtropical Gyre | collected 2015
TATAGATTATATCAAACTTAGGAGGCATTGTCAAGTATCTTTTTTCTTCCCTATGCTGTATTTTGTTTCCAGTGCCCAGTCGCCCTTTTCCTTGTAGGATAATACTTTAATTTGACTTAGGGGCGCAGTCTCACCAAGTCCACTAACGATGTTTACAAGACCCCAGTCCTGTAATAGTTTAGCAATTGTATTTCTTCGTTGCAAATCATTCTCACTTAGATTTGTTTGTTTTCCGTCGATTTTAAACATTTCTTTAAAGTGGGTTATGAAATAGCGCCCGCGGCGGTGCAGTATATGACAGGATTGATAAAGTGTTCTTTCTTTACGGGATGCAACACCAATTCGGGATAATGTTTCCCGCACCTTGAGGAAATCGTCGGGCTCGTTTAGAGTCACCTCTAGCATCTGCTCCTGTGTCCAATTTATCTCATCACTCATTTTTCATTCCACCTTTTCTCAACTTATGTTTCAAGGTCGAGATTTGTTCATCCGTTAGAATATCAAGAGCTTGCTTAGCTTTGGCATTACTATAACCATAGTACTGTTTAACATACTCCAAGTCTTCAATTCTACTCGCCTTCAGCCAAGGACTGAATCGTCGCCTTGACCTGACACTATTTAGTAGAAAGTCAAATTGTAGTTTCTTATCAAGATGTGGTAGTTGGTTAATCTCGTTCACCAACATGATGGTATCTTGAAACGGATAGACACACTTGTTTACGATGAAAGGTGGATATTTCTTCTCCCACTCTTCATCTTCACTGTCTAGAAGTCTTTCCTTTGTGTGATTGATTGCATTAAGATATTCCTTCAGCTCTGGCATAAAATTGTTCTTCTCTGTTTGCATCTTCTATCATAAGAAGTTCGTCTCGTAACTTTTCATCTGTGAGACTCAAAATGTTTTCATAACGTGGTTGTGGTATGACGCAAAACATAAACGCCAAGTTCTCTGCATCCTTACCAATAATTTCTTTTACAATATCTCTTTTGTCTAAGGATATTGTTTTAGGTTTGAAGTATGCGGTTCCATAGACTGAGTGAAACAAACCAGCATCACAAACATGCAGTGGAGCAAAACCCTCGTCTAGAACTTTGTATACACCAATCAAATGTTCTAGCAGAGTTCGTCCACTATGCATTGTCTCACCGCATCCAATCGACTCCAGAAAGTCAATCTTTGTAGAAATCAAGTCTATCGACATTTGCACCATCCACATAAAGTTTGAACACCACAACGTTGCGTAGTTCATAACAATACTTAGACACTGGCATCGCTTGATGGTTATTCTTTGCAGGGAAAATCAAAAGACGATTGCCAACATAGTTAGAATATTCTGCAATGTTCTTCCCTTTATCGTCCCAAATAGCAGTGCCACCAAGCCACTCTGGTTGCCAATCCATGCGAGGATAATACATCATAGTAAAGTCACCATCATCAGTATGCATGTGCGGTTCTACACCAAACGTGTGTGCGTTCATGTATAGACGTTTCCACCCAATAATATTAAATCGTTCTTTCAGTTTGAGCCAGTATGCAGCAGCATCCCAGATAGGAAGAAGATAATCGTACTGTCTTTCCCGAACCTCTTCCTCACTTTCACCACAGAAGACATGCCAGTGTGGTTGAATACCAATCTGTCTATTGGATTGGTAGTCATACTTCCAGTGTATTTTCTTTATCTCCATGTCAATCAGTTCTGCGACATGTGGTTCTAGTAGGTCATCAAATATTTCACAAATCATTTGAACTTTCCCCTTGCCATAATCTCAGTCAAACATGCGACCATATTTATTTCTGCATCTGCGACAAAAGCATTCTTGTATTGATACTCACCCAGAATGACAACCACATGAGGAATAGTAGAAGAGTCCAGATACTCATAAAGGTTATCATACACAGCCCTAAACAAAGTGTCAGGATCATTGTCAATATTTTCAACAACCCACTTTCTAACATTTGTGAACTCCTTGTTCTTCATCATCCCCATGAGTTCTTTGATACTCTTCTCACCAAGATTGACAAGGATACCAGCATCAATCTGACCAGATACAGAATACCTCTGTAGTTCATTTAGAATTCTACGCCAGTCAGGAAAGTGATTGTTGATAAGTTCTGCAACAACCTTCTCATTATATTTAATCTCATTCTCTTCTAGAATAGAGATTGCACGTTGAAAGAATTGATGTGCGAGACTAGCCTTTTCACTTTTAGGAATAGTGAAGTCCACCACACCACATCGTGAATGCAGAGGCGCAATCAGTTTGTTCTTGTAGTTACAAGTAAGAATGAACCCACAGTTCTGATGAAACTCTTCGATAAACCCGCGAAGAGCTGGTTGAGTTGATTGTGGATTTAGATAGTCTGCTTCGTCTAGAATGAGATACTTACGTCCACCATCAAGAGAGACAGTAGACGCAAAGTTCTTAATCTTGGTTCGCAGAACGTCAATACCAGATTCCTCAGAACCGTTGATAAACATGTAGGTAGCACCAATCTGTTCAAGCATTGCACGGGCAGCAGTTGTCTTACCCACGCCTGGACCACCTGATAAAATCAGATTGGAGACATCCTGTTTATCTACATAAGACTGTAGTTGTGTTTTAAGTGTCTTAGGTAGAATGCATTCATCAACAGTCTTTGGACGATACTGTTCAACCCAAAGAAAGGTATCACGCACTATAAGTTGACTCAGGTTCTAGAGCGATCCAATACTCTACACCCACTGCCGAGTTTGTGAAGTGACTAATACTTTTTGATGATACTTCCACATCATAAGAGCCAGACATAAGTTTTAGGTTCTCCACTTTGAACCAGAACTTATATTCTGCGTCTGTCTCATTCACACCAAGTTCAGTATCATACGCATTCGCAGTGTCATTCTTTTTATCAGTGACCATCAGACTACCGTTAGTCAGTGCCATATCAGGTGCACCAATAACTGCGGCAGCTTTCTGTATTTCACTTAGTGTATCACTAGACAGATTGAATGTAACCTCAGTCGAAGGCATCACGATTGCCTTGGATGGATTTGTCACAACCTCTGGATCAGAGAACCAATACTTGAGGTTTTTACGGGAACCCTCTTGTGTGATTGTAACATACTGCTCTTGAAAGTTCAGTTCTGGTTCTTCAAATAGAGAGAGTGCAGATAGAAACTCGTTTAGATCATAGATTGCAAATTCTTGTGGAAACCTTTCTGCCACCTCTGCCTGTGCAACAATGTTCTTCATTGCAGACATGGTGGACAGAGTGTTGCCCGGCTTCACCATGAGGTTTTGATTTATTGTAGAGAAGTTCTTCAGAATAGAGATTGTGCTTGAAGTTAGCTTCATTTGTCACCTTCCGTTTCATTAATATAGAGTGCGATAATACCATAGTGAATTACTTTTAACAAGTCACTTCGGTCCTTACCATTTTTCTTTCCATATCGTTGTGCATACTTGAGTATGTTGCCGATACAGAAACCTTCACCATGTCCACCATCAATGATAAACTCAGTCGCTTGAAACTTGTTCTTACTGTAGTGTTCATCATAAGTAGCATCAATGTATTTCTTCAACTCAGACAATGCTTTGTCTTCATTATATTTGTAGTTCACTTTCTTCATAATTATTATTTTTTCCATTCTCCTAGTAACTTTTTAAGTTTCTTTTTACTTTTACCTCTTACCCTAGTCTTGGCAATATCATCTAGATTTGATGTGTCTCCACCTACAACTACGAGTGCTATCATACCCATTCCAGCATGTGGTGTGCACTGGTAAAGATACATGCCCGGTGTGTCAAAAGTGATAGCAACCTTTTTATTATACTTACTTTTCTTTGGTAACTTCCATCCATCTGGACCAGCGATAAAGTGTACATTATGTCCTCTAGATGCTGGTAACCAAGTGATAGTGTCACCTACGTCGATCTTAGCTACATCCACTGAATAAACCATTCTTTCTTTTCCAAGTTTATTCAACATGTCAATTGATATGTTTGCGGAGTGTGATGTGCTAGACACAAAAGTTATTGCAAATACTGATACTACTAATTTTACTAAGTTCCTCATTAATATTTCTCTCCTTATAGTTCCAAATCTAAATCACAATTTATTTTTAGATATTCTAAAGATGCCTGCACATCCAAATAATTATACCATCCTGTAGCAATCATCTTAGTTTGTGTAGGTGACGTAACACCTCTATGTGTATGAGTGAAGTCAGTTGGCCAAAGAACAGTCAAACCTTTCTTTGGTTGCACTTCTTTCTCTTGATATAGAAACTGTGTCTGTCCACCGTCATCCACATCATTAAGATAAGTCATAAAAACTAACGCTCTCTGGTGAGATTGGTTCATGCCACGTTCAGAGTGCCAGTTTAGAAAACCTTCGCCGGGAGCGTAGTGTTGAATATTGAATGGCTCTTTGAATGCAAGAGCACATTTGAAATATTCATACTTTTCCTGATATTGACCCATACAGAATTTTAAAAAATTAAAATAACTCACTATTATAGGGTCACTAGAATTAGGATACACTATGACATCTGTTGATGTTTTATCTCCACCATTAGACACACCCGGCTGTTTATACTCAGAGTTACGGTTATAGTAATCTACTAAGTCATCACACAGAGAGGTATCCTCTAATTGTAGAGTGAATATGAAATCCTCAGGCATCGCCGGATGTAAAGATGTCAGTTCTTACATATCGCAGTTGACCACCAACAATAACATTGTATGGTTCCTCTGCTGAAGTTCCATTTTCCAATCGTTGAATTTTCTGTGCCTCAATATTCTCATGGTACGACGCAACTTCAGAGGGAGTCATGTTATCAATAAGTTGATGATGAGAGTCAACGATTGCCCAGTTCATCGCAAGAGATCGACGTTCACCCTCTCCATAAAAAGGCATGACTTGATGTTTCATCCAGTTAGGAAATACCAACATCACTCCCTCTTCTGGAACATAATATTTTTCTGTTGAACAATACAGGGCGTCAATGTCTTGACGTTGCCTTAGTCCCCAGATAAGTTGAGTTGTCCCATCTGAAACACCAGAGGCACCATTCATGTATCCATCTTTGTGTTCTACCTTCAGAGAATCTGGAGTCTTCAACCAGAGGAAACCAGATAGTCCACCTTGTGTGGCTGCGTTGTGGTCATGTAGAGGATTGTAATCTCCAGCGTATGCATGGTTAGTCCAAATGTCAACTACTTGAGCAATAGACTTACGTTTGTACGCTTGTTGTAGATATGCAGAGCCAATCCCGTTGAGGATTACTTCTATCTCTTTACCTTGTTCACTCTCAAGATCAAACGATACCTGACTAGACCTCTCATCATTTTTCAATTGACCAACTAAACGGTCAGCATAAGAGTATCCATCATCTGCCGTCTCATCAATGTAATCGTTGATTAGATCAACAATCTCTTTATCAAACTTGACTTGAGCAATCCAATGACTAGGAACAGGTTCTATTTCCATTTGCATTTTATCATTAATATTTGCCATGGCTTTTTCAATTCTCTCTTTCTCTTTCATCTGGCGGACTACTTCATTGCCTACCATGATAGTCTCTTTATTGCCTAAAGCGTGTTTCGCTTCTGCCTCTTCTTCAGAATATACATCTCCCCGTTTACTCCATACAACGGGGGGTAATTTAGATTTATCATCTGTCATTTATATAACTCCATTCAAAAAATAATAAACGAAAGGGGTCCAAAAGTCAAGACCCCTTCCGATACTCTCTCAAATTTATTTTACTTCAATAAGACGAGGTTTCTTTTCCTCTGGAACGATACGTTCAAGATCAACGGAAAGCATTCCGTTTTCCATCTTCGCACCATTGACAACGATATCATCAGCAATGGTAAACTTCCTCACGAACTTACGATAGGAAATTCCACGATAGATGTTACTCACATCATCATCTGATTTTTCCTTCACAGAACGGATGGTTAGTACACCATCGGCAACCTCGATTTCCAAATCCTCACGGGCAAATCCAGCTAGTGCCATCTCAATGACATAGTTGTAATCACCTTCCTTCCGAATGTTATATGGGGGATAGCCCGTTGATGTGGCATTGTTGTCCACATATCGTGATAGGTTATCGAACACGCGATCAAAACCTACAGCGTATGGGGTTAGTTGATTAAAGTTGTCGAACAGACTAAGTGCTTTGCTAGTAACCATTTTATATCTCCTTTACTAAGCAAGATTAAATTGAAGACCCATCATGGCATCTTCATATTATATATAGGGATTGAAACACCAAGTTTCAACCCCTACACATAATTTTTTAGAAGGCATTTTCCTCTGTGCTCTCAGTATCAGTATCTTCACTGGTTAGAACACCAGCATCAATCTTAGTGTAGAGGTCTAGGAATGATGCCTTCGTATCTTCATCAAAACGAGCGACACACAGTTCAATGGACTGCATCTTGTCACCAAAGATGGCAAACGCTTTCACAATGTGGTCCAGACGCCGAGTTGAGATTACTTCATCAACACCACCATCAAAGAAGGTCTTGCGAATGACCTCAGCCCAAGTGACTAGGTTCGTTGCGAACTCTTCATCGACAGCACCATACTTCTTCATAGAACCGAGAACAATCTTCTTCTCAGTCGTCGCAGAGGCATAGGGCTGTTCCATCGTGACCGCGAACCGCTCAAGGAACGCTTCGTTGAGAATGTTGGTTCCGATAAACCGTCCATCGTCTGAACCCTTGCCCTTAGTGTTGGCAGTGGCAATGACGTTGAACCCATCTTTCGGAGTAACCCACTTGTTGATCTTTTTGAGGTAAACACCTTTACCCTCAAGGACGGGCTGCAAGCAGAGCAACTTGTTTGAACCCAGATCACACTCGTCAAGCAGAAGAGTGCAACCGCGTTCCATTGCCTCAATCACAGGACCAGGCATGAACTTGGTTTCACCGTTCACCAAACGGAAACCACCGAGTAGATCATCCTCATCAGTTTCGATAGTGATGTTAACCCGAATAAGTTCCTTGTTGAGTTTGGCACAAACCTGTTCAACCATCAAAGTCTTGCCGTTGCCCGACAGACCAGTAATGAACATGGGGTAGAACATACCAGACTTGACAACCTTCTCAATCAGTTTGAAGTTGCCCCAAGGAACAAAACCTTCAAACGAAGCAGGGATCAAATTCTGATCATTCATGTTAGTCGCAACAAGGTTAACCACAGCAGATGCATCCTCAGATACGACAGCAGGAGCAACCGTAGGACCACCCTCAGTAGGCAACTTGTACGCATTGTAACCAACGGAGAAACCTTCACCCTTGAACCAAGTAGGGAAGGGAACACCCGCTTTCTCAGCGGCCTCTACCTTTTGTGCTTTGGTGATAACCGCACCTTCACCGAACATTTCGGCAGCGGTATCGACAAAGAGTTTCTTACGAGGTGAGAGATACATAGTCATTTCCTTCTGTCTGTTTTCTCATCATATATACATGCTACACTATTGGGGAACATTTGTCAACCCCCTATGCAACTAATTTCACAAATCGATTCAGTAAGGTCCGAGACTCAATCTTACCTTTACTCATCTTACCAAACGCAGACTTGAGTTTTGCTTTGGAGGCACCGACCAGTTCATCATCAAGAGAGCCGTTTTCTACTTCCAGATTACGACCACCCTGCAACAGATAGTACTCGTCATACCCAGTGACATTACCCTCAACAGCAAGGTACTTATCCTTGTTTACTTTCTTGAGGATAGACCTCATCTCATCATCCCAAGAGGCGATACCCAATTCACGGGCAATCGTGTACTTGTCAATGCGACCATTTTTGCCGCGACCAGCAATGAAGAACCCGACAAGGTTCATACCGTCAACAGAGTCCTTGAGAATACGAAGCAATGAATTTGTGGTATCATTAGTCATCTCATAGGTCTTGTTATTCTTAGGATTGGTGACGACTGTCTTTCTCAGAGGATTCCACAGAGGAACACTGATATCCAGTTCGCGAGCCATATCATAGTCACGGACGTAGTTACCACGATTAGAGGAACCGTCAGTCAGGAAAATCGTGTTGACCTTCTGAACACCAGTGTCCATCTTGAATTTAGGAACAATCGTGGTCATCGCGAGGATAGTGTCATTGAGCGGAGTACCACCAAGATTGTAGGTGTCCTTGACAGCAATCGGATATCCTAATCTCTCTATATCCCGATATGTCCACCGATTTGCAATCATCCACAGATAGTGCATCATACGGTTTTCTTCATCACCAGACATGTCAGAAGAGAAGAACTCTAGAAGATTGAAAGCCTGATACTCAATCTCTCCATACTCAACAGAAGACGCAGGCTCAGATTTTTTGTAACGAGATATGCGACCATAACTATCAGAGAAAGCAAAAACCTTGAACGGAATCTGTGTCCGGCGGCAGAACCAAACTAGATTGTACAACTGCGAAAGAGTACCAATCAGGTTTTCTGCCATTGAACCAGACCAATCCAGAACCATAACCATACCGTGGTTTGTTGCGCCCGGCAGGGTAGTTACTTTCTTGAATAAGTCATCATTGAACTTGTAAGTGTGAAGCGCACCCATGTCCAGAGTGCCAGTCTTTGCAGTAGCAGCGCGGGCATACTGGTCAGCAGACTTCTTCATCTCAAACTCTTTGACCATGTACGCAACCGTCTTCTTGGAAGCTGCCTTGAGTTCCATCACTTCATCGCGAGTAGAATTAAAGTAGAGCTCATTCGACTTGTCATTGTACCAAGAACCTAGTTCCTCAATGCAAGTTTTGTAGGTGACAACTAAGTTTTTAGGAGCAGGAGCAATCCGAGCATAGGTGCGATCTTCAGCATTCGCATCGCGAAGTTTGTCAATCGCATTGTTAGAGTCCGTGTCAGTCTTGACAGGAACTTTTCCACCACCAGTGCTCTCAGTTCCACCGATATCGGAGTTTACTTCACCTTCACCACTATCGGTTTTGGCATCATCCTCATCAAGACTACTGGCATCACTAAGATCATCATCAGTGTCATCATCACCATCTTCTTCACCTTTACCTTTTTCATCACTAGTTTCGGTTTCACCGTCATCTTCTCCAAAAGAACCACCAGAGGACTCTTCAGTCTCATCAGCATCACCGGCATCACCTTCACCGTTTTCACCAACAGACTTTTCATCCTCATCCTCGACAGCGTTCTCTTCCATCCACTTGTAGATTTCTTCTGCGAGAGCAAGAACATCCTCAGTAGTTTTGAGTTCGTTGGTCTTCTTGACAAACACTTTCTCTTCATCAGAGAACGTCACACCCTTCTGTTTCTTGAAGAACAGATTGATGCGGTCAATCAGAGTCAGTTTGGAAATATCCTCACCGTCAATGTCAAAGAAGTTCTTTGCACCAAGTTCTGCGTATCCACGATTGAAGATACCGACAGAGCCGGGATACTTCTTCTGGACCATCCTCTCAATGCGAGCATCCTCAAGAATGTTGACTACACCCTTATTGAGTTTGCGAGAGATAACTTCTTCCATCATTTCCAGAGGGGTCCAGAGTGCGTGAGCAATCTCGTGACACACCATCAGGTCATAGATGTTGTCAGTCATCTCCTCATCTTTCCAGATAGGAAGACCAAGTTCCCTACGCTTTACATCAAAGTATGCGGTAGGGGTCTGCTTGTGAACGACAAAGATATCCTCTTCTGCGAGGAGCTTTGCAAGTGTGCTTTTGTTTTTCATCATGTTTATACAATACACCACGGAGCGTAATATGTCAACAGATGATTTAATCTGTAGAGCGTTTTTTTGAATATTTATGAAAAGTGTGACATTTATACAACAATCCGTTCTGACCGTTTTTTCATTTTTGTCGCTCTTTTCTTTGCCATGTCTAGTTTCAGTTTACTAACTCGACGGGTGAAGTTTGTTCCTTCCATGTGATCATACTCATGTTGAAAGATACGAGACTCCAAACCATGCATCGTACACTGCACATGCTCTCCTGTCTCATCCTCAAAGTTACACACAATACCCTCTGAACGCTCTACCTTCAACCAGATGCCAGGCCATGTCAGACAACCCTCATCCATAATAATTTTCTCCTCTGAGTACTCTGTAATGTAAGGATTGAAACAAGCAATCACCTCTTTCTTTTTGACATCAGAATACATAACGAATACTCGCTCATCAATCCCAATCTGATTTGCAGAAAGTCCAACACCGTTATTTTCTTCCATGCAGGCAATCAAGTCATCCTTCATTTGTTGTCTATCCAAGTCTTCACTACAAACCTGTAATCTCTGTTTTAGTGAAGGATGGTTGTTAGGTATTAGTTTCATCATGGGATAACCGTATTTTTTAATCTGGCGGACAATGGACATTTCATGTTCTGTAGGTTTATGCATAGCTAAAAATGCTTCGATAAAACTTCTAGTTTGTCTGATGCATGAGCAATCACCTCAATCTGATTGTCAATAGCTGCAGCAAGGTCTGGGTGTTCACCTATCCCCACTGGATTAGTAAGATAGACTTGAATGTTAGCTTTTGCCTTTTCTATCTCTGATTCGTATTGTAGTTTTAGTGCTTTTAAAAACATATTATGCCTCCGATATATGACTGAAGTTTTTTATCTTCTCAAATTTAATAGTGCTTCGAAACTTGTCTGCAAGTGCGTCTTGTTTATGACTGATCACAAACACGTTCTCATCACCAAGTGTGTTTAGGATTTTTAGAAACTCGTCTGTTCCTGTTCCGTCCAACGAACTGTCAAAGATTTCATCTAGTATCAACAGGTTCGTGTTTGTACTGTTCTTCATCTTTGCAACGGCTCTCCAAGTAAAGAGCAGTGCAAGGTCGATACGCATCTTCTCACCCTCTGAGAATGACGCATAGGTAAACTCATCGCGATACCGTGACTTGATAGTTTCCTCAAAGTTCTCGTTGAGTGTGAAGTTCACATAGAACTCCATCGACGTTAGATAAGTGTTGATAAGTTTGTTCATGATAGGAAGATACTGCTTGATAATTTTCGTCTNTGCCACATCAAAGTAAATCATATCTTCTCTTAGTTTTGATTTGGTTGAATCTAAAGTATCGCACATTTTTTTGAGATTGTCAAGCTTTTCATAATCTGTTTTTGTAACATCTCCACTTTCTAGTTGACGTATCTCTTCTGTTAGTGTAGCATTGAACTTTTCTAATTCGGTGATACCACTATTCAGTTTTGCAAGTTTAATGGTGTTGTCATTAATCACCTTTGCAATATCTTTGTACTCTTTGAGTTTACCGTTTGCCTTGTCCATCTCTGTCTTCATCTGAAGAAGACCTTCAGTCAACTCTTTAACCTGTTCACTTCTTTGTGCGATTGCTTTTGACTTGAAAGCCTCATCAATATCCTGTTCACAAGTAGGACATACATCGTTGTCTTCTAAAAAACTAATCATCTGTTCATGACGGTTATGTTTGTCTTTTATCGTAAACTGAATATCTTTCAGTTTATCACGTTTCTCTACTGCTGCGTCTTCACCAGACATTGCATTTAGAAGGGTCTGGTTTTCTTCCGTGATTCGGTTCGCCTCTGCTTTACGAGTGAACACTTCCTCTTCATTACCATCTCTAAGAGTTGCCTTTTGAGATAAAATAGTGTCCTTATTCCGTTCAACATCCTCAATGTATTTCTCCTGTAACTCGACCTTTTCTTTGTTTAGGTCTACTTGGTATTGGTTCTCACTGATATCTGCGTTTAGAGATTTCACCTTACCTTTCAGAATCAAGTTCATCAGTGAGAATATCTTAATGTCAAGAATGTCCTCTACTACTTCCCTTCTAGCCTGTGACTTCAACTGCATGAAAGGAATGAAAGTCGATGACCCTAGAATCACGACCTGTGTGAATGACCGATAGTTCAACTTCAAGATTTGTTGTTCTAGATGTTTCTGATAATCCCTTGCGTTTGCACTTTGGTTTATCATATTACCGTCTACCCAAATTTCAAACTTGTTTGGTTTGATACCACGAACTACCTTGACATTTTTATTCTGTGTTTCAAATTCAATTTCAACAATCGTACCGCCTGCATTAATCGTATTAATAAGTTGACCCTTACTAATTTGTCTGAACGGCTTTCCGAACAGTCCAAAGCATAATGCGTCAAGAATAGTACTTTTCCCAGCACCGTTTTCTCCGATAATCAATGTTGATGGGTTTCTGTCTAACTGAATCTCAGTAAACGTATTCCCTGTGGAAAGAAAGTTTTTCCACCTTGCATACTTAAATGTAATCAATTACAACTCCAAATCACTCGCTTCAAGATATAGAGTACGCATCGTACTTTTCAATCTTGATTTATCAATATCAACATCCAGCTCATCTATGTATCGTTCTAACAACGTAGTAGTATCTTGTGCGTTCTCAATAATCTCATCTGATACATTGGATGCATCTAGTTCTGAAAAGTCCTCGACAATCTTAACCTCATGCGTCTTAACGGCAAGAAGTCTATCAAGGAACTGGTCAAAATTGTAAAGGTTTTTCTTGTTGACTACAACCAACTTTACAAACTTGTCTTCATACTGTTCTACATCATGTGTAGCATAATCTGTTTGTGCATCATCATAATAAATCTTTGCAAAGATTTTATATGGATTCTGAATGTACTCAAGTTCTCTTGTAGCTGTATCAAAGATATGGAAACCTTTTGTTTCGTTATGGTCACTCCATGTCATCTGATATGTGTTACCAAGATAGTAGATATGACCATCATCTGATTTCTTGTGGAAGTGTCCAGAGAAAACAGTATCAAACTTTCTGAACATCTCCTTTGGATATCCACCCTCGCAGAAATGTCCAGCGTGCATTTCAAATCCGTTAACTTCTAGGTGACCCATACAGATATCTGCGTAGGTCATTTGAATACCCCTCATAACAGATTCATAGTTGCTCTCATTAATCCAAGGTAACAGATGAATACCAACACCATCAAACTCTTCAGTGCATGGGTGGTCATAACATTTAATGTTGGGGTATTTCTCATCGCCAGGCCCGCCAAGTAATTCAAAGAGTGAATTAATCTCGTTGGTGTTCCTGTAGTAAGTATCGTGGTTTCCCACAATCATGTGCATATCAATATTTCTATCGACAATTGGTTTTATGAACTGCTCACGAAAGTCTTTTGCAATCTTGTATGAAATAAACTTACGTCTATCCATAACATCGCCTAAATGAATAACTGTGTCAATGCCATGCTCATCTATGTATGGAAAGAAAACTTCTCTCCAAAATTTATAGAAGTGGTCATTGAAGGCTAGACTGTCATTACGAGCACCAAAGTGGGTATCAGTTATCAGTGCTATCTTCATTATAAAATAATTCTAATCCTTTTGGTTTATCTTTTTTCTTCTTGGGTTTGTAGACATCTTCATCTGGTAAGAAGTTCTTTTGTAGGTAATCCACGAATGGATTTTCAAAGTCTCCAGAATCAATCAGTGTTTCATCTACTGTCATATTCTCAATCAATTTGTTTTTGACATGAGACTGTTTCTTTTCTTTTTGTATCCGTCTAAGAAACGCATAATATATTATCTGCGTGAAATATGCAAATGGATTGTTTGATTTCTCTGGATTGAAGTTGTGTACATATTGCAAACAGTTTTCTATACCATCAGATATCATCTCATCTCTATATGTGTAATTAATGAAATTGGGTCTGTATGATAAGTGGTTTGCAATCTTTAAAAAACATTCACCAATGTAATTGGTAACAGGTGGCTGTGTCTTACCAAGTTTGTCGGCCTCTCGACACTTTTCCTTCCAATCAATCATCGCTTGCAAAAATTTCTTATTGTCTACATAATGTGGTTTTGATTTTGCGTTTTTTGTCATGGTTCTTCCATATTCATGTTGAACATACTATATCAATTTACTATAGAAATGTCAAGAAGTTTACTATTTTTGAAAAACTGCTTGACTTCTTCTTGACAAAACGATATTATCCCTATGTAGGGTTTGAGAATAGGTTAATGTATGGTTTCACCATCTGGGCCTGGAAACTTAATTACGTTATCACTATCTTCAATCATCATCTCATCTAGTTCTTCATCTGTAGGTTCTTCAATATCGTCTAGTTGGTTGTTCATTTTTTTCACACAATAATCATAGAATTTTGATAATCCGATTGACGCATCACTGATTGCAACAATACTACTCTTGTTAAGATTACAAGTTTGGGTTTCACTAAAGTGCATCCATTTTGATAGTGCCATAGATTCTTCAAGCCCATCAGATGACATCTTTGGATACAAATTAATCTTCAGTGGATTTGCAATTTCCACGAATGGTTTCGTTTTATCAGCATGACTAATGTTTGCGATAATCTCATCACCACTTGTTAGTTTTAATATTTTTGCGTTATCCATTTTTATCCTTTTCTAGAGAAACACGACTGATTTCATAATCAAACTCTTCCTCATTATAGATATTTATTCGTTCCATGAAATGTCTTAGTGTGAAATTCTGTTTTCCTTTATAAGTAAAATCGTCTGCTAAATCATAAAGAGTGGCGGTGGATTTATCTGTACCTTGTCGCAATCCCCTACCAATGGATTGTAACACTCTAATGCGTGATTTGCTTGGACTGCTAAAGACCACATTGTGCAAATTACGAATGTTGATGCCAGTAGAAAAAGTACCATAGGACGCAATGATAATTGCATCTTTTTCGTTCTCTGTAATCTCACGAATATTCTCCCTTGTTTCTGTATCTGTGCCACCATGCACATAAAATATTTTTCTGTCATATTGTTTATTCAGTCTGGCGCTTGCAGTCATCATCAAGTGTAGATTATTACCGTGTTTTTCGACAAACTGGAATAGTACTAATGTATTACCTTTTAGTGCTCTTGTCAAGCCTATAATGAATTTATTTCTTCTTGTATCACGAACAATTAAGTCAACCTCATCTTGATAAGACTGACCTTTCATATATTTACAATCTGCTTCTGGATATGTTAAAACTATGCACTTGACTTTTAGTTCTGCAAGTGTATTACTATCCATCAGTTCTTTCGTTGATGTTACTTTATTTACTGAGCCAAATAGACCCTCTAGTACCAACCTGTGTGTTTGTGTTCCGTCTAGCGTACCTGTGAACCCATGACGGTACTTACAATTGACCATCTTGTTCATAATACCTGTAAGTGATTTTGATTTGAAGATATGTACCTCATCACCTAGTAAACAACCAAACTGGTCAAACCATTTCTTAGGCATTTTGTAAAGTGACTGCCATGTTGATATCGTTACAGGTTTTGTAATATTTTTTGAGTGTCCTTGATATATTTTTTGCATCATGGATTCTTCAAATCCATAGTCAATAAAATCAGTATACATCTGTTCTACCAGAGATGTTGTGGGAACAAGAATAAGAACATTCTTCTCTGTTTTCATCGCATACCAAACTGCGATTAAATATATTATTAACGACTTACCACTAGCAGTAGGGCTAAGAAGAAGGCTCCGATTGTTTCCGACTGCATGAGTAAATGCGGCCATCTGGTAATCACGAATCTGTAAAGTCTCTCCTTTGGATTTAGGTGACACTCTTCTAACAAATGTATCCAGTTCGCCATCTCTAGGTTGTTCACCATCCTTTACTCCTTCCTTATATTTAATATCTATATCATTACGATTTGCAAACTCCTCTATGTAAGGTAATAACCCAACATATATCTCTCCAGACATCTGAGAAAAAAGACGTATCTTTCCATCCCACATACGATTTTTGTATTGTGGCATGAACCTAGCGCCTGGCACTTCAAACGTAAAAAAATCTGAAAGTTCTCTCGCAATACTAGGTTCAGTTTCTATGTTAAGATAGACCTCATTTTTCTTGGAGATAATCAAATCGAACCTTCCATAAACCTTTTCCAATCAATCGCATTTTTAATTTGAAAACCACGATTGTTCATCATCTTGCACACTTTCTCTGCGTAGTCACACATAGCCTTGTGATACTCAATAGTGTGATGAGATTCTATAAGGTCTTCATCCCCCTCTAAGTAAACTGGTACATCTTGTTTGAGTACCTTGATGTCAAATGGTTTTTCTTTGTACACCTGTGGGTCAGCTTTACCACTGTAATATTCCCACTTCTGTCTGTAAAGAATACGGTGTTTAGACTCTGCTTGTTTTAATAACAAGTTCCATCTTGTAAATATTTTGAGATATTTGCCATATAGTTCTGGCGTTTTTAAAGATTCGATATCCAGCTGTTGGTCATCAATCTTTAAGTCTTTTGCAGACATTTCTTGTAGTTCTTCCAAATTCATACTATATCCTTCAAATCAAAGTGGGATGAGATTGCATATCTTCCTTGCGTTAGATATATTGACCTTGACGGTCTAGGTTAGATGTTCAAGGGCGTATTGAACCTCATCCTGTGACTATTTATAACGTGTGTAATGTATAGATTTTGTAGGAGAATGTGGCACTTGCAGTCAGATATGTAATGTCATCTTGTTGTTGGTCATATTGCAAACTAGATAATGCGACAGGGTATACATCTTCAAATCTGGCTTCCACAATAGGATTATTTTTTGCAGAGGTGATAGTTAAAGTTGCATCACCAAACATTCCTTGCACACCTTTAGTTTGAGCAGATTTCCCACTGTCTGGAAATACGTCTGTATTTTCTGCTCTGAAATTACTAAACTGAGCCCTATCATCTGGAAAACCAATACCGACTAACCAGTTGTGTAGCTCAATATAGTTCTCTAGTTTCTCATCTACTAGAAACGTGATTTCAAGATTTTCATATGTGAGTTCATCACCCATAACAGGAATTTGTTTGAGTGGTGTAGGGAATATCGACTCACCAAGATTTATGCCAGGCAAGTTGCAAGCCGTAGTAAAATATTCTACCTTTGGCAGTTTATTAATACTAAACTTAAACTTGGTTGGGTCTGCATAATCTAATTCAGTCGGTTGTCTTTTGAGTGTGTTTATCTCTACCATACAATTATTTATACAGAAACAAAAAAGGGGAAACCGAAGTTTCCCCTAATATTTGGTTGGTTGACCCAACTCTTATTATTACATAAGGTTGGTGACTTGTACTCTACGATAGTAGACGTTATCGTTTGAACCAAGTGATACATCAGTCGCATCAGCGGTTGCAAATGGGTTCTGAGCAAGACCGTAACGAGTCTTGAAACCGATTTTCGGCTGGAAGGTGTTCTCACCAACTGCACGAACCATCTGAAGCGGCACATATGGGCAATAGAATACACCAGCATCGTAAGGTGAAGTACCCTTATAACCCACGACATAATACTGTTTTGCAGCAGCATTTGCAAAGTATGGGTCAATGTACACTCTATAACGACCATTCATAACACCAGCGAAGGTGTTACCAGCATCGTCAATTTGGAGATTATTGTTGAGGGCAGGAGTATAATCCAACACACCAGCCATCTGAAGTGCAGAAGCAACGTCAGAAGATGTGATAAGGATGTTACCTTTTCCTCTACGAGTTTCTTGAGCAATTACATTCGCATCTCTTTCGATTTGGAACATAAGACCCTTGAACTTCTCAACAGACCAACGACCATTTGAGTCAGTATCTAAGTCAAAGATACCAGCAGTGGTTGTGTCAGTCTGAGCACCGACTTTAGCAGCTTTTGCGATTGAACGCACAACCTCACGGTTGATTTCTGCAAGAATTTCAGAAGACAGAATATTTGACAATTCGGTTTCTGCGTCAAGACCATGAATTGCTTTAAGGTCTTGTGCAAGTTCCATTGTGTATTCTGCTTTCAAAGCTCTTGAAGTTGCAGTAACAGTCGCTTTTTCGATTGAGAAAGCCATCTCTGCAAAGTGGTTAGAACCAGAGTCACCCTTTGCTTCAGCAGCAGAAGTTGACATACCAGTACCACTCGTAAACGTGCCTGGGGAGGCATCGTTAAGTACGGCAGGGTTAGTACCGGCATGAGTACCAGTACCAGAGAAGTCAGAGTCGGCTTCGTTGAAGAGTGCTTCCGCACCTTGCATCGTACCAATTCTGGACTTCATCGCAAAGATAAGACCTGTCGGGCCAGTCATAGGCTGAACCGCACAGATATCATATGCAATAAGGTTTGGCATTGCACGGCGAACAAGCGAGATTAAAATGGGATCCCAGTTGCTGACACCAGCTTCACCAACACTGTTAGTTGGAACTGCTTCCGCAAGGAAAGCAGCGTCTTCTTTTAAGGCTTTTTCTTGGTTTTCCAAGATGACAGAAGTGACGGCACGCTTATAATTGTCCTTAATCTCCGTTAAATCTGGATGTTCAAGGACTGGCTGCCACTTTTCTTGTAAGTTTTCTGAATTGAACATTTTCGTTCTCTCCTATGTTTTCTATATTACTATTATTTATTAATTATGACTTTTTCACGAAATTAAAGGGTTCTGCCTGATAGGGCTTTGACCTTTGGATAGCGGTCATATATGCAGCCATAGCACCGCTTGTATCCACTTCTTTGTCACCACCTTCTACTTCTTCTTCAAGAGTTTGGGTAGCAACGGTCTTTGGAAAATAATTTTCCTTCAGAGTGTTAAGTTTTTCTGTGAAGGTTTCTTCATCAGAGAACTCAACGTCTTCAACTAATCCCTCAAACTTCTCCTTTTCAGTGTCAGCGAGGTCAGCTGAAACTTGTGTAATAACTTGTTCACGAACCAGTGTGGACTTCTCTTTGTTCATGGCAGTCATTTTTTCGATTGTTTCATTGAGTTTTTCTTCAAGTTCATCAATCTTCTGAGCTTGACCCTCAAGGATATCATACTTCTCATCTGGAACATCAATGTAATGTTCTGCAAACAAGTCTTTCAACCCTGTGATAAAGTCTTCTGCAATTTCACCTTTTAACCCACGGTCAATAGCGAGTTCGTTCTCTTGCATCCACTCTTTAACAACATAGTCAAGATACGAATCGACTTTTTCAGTCAGTTCGTCTTTGAAGCTTTCGACTTCCTCTGCAACTTCTTGAACCTTTTCAAGTTCAATACGTTCTACTTCAGAACGAATCTTGGACTTGACGGCAGCTTCAAAAATTGTAGCAGCCTTCTTTTGGAAATCTTCAGAAAGGTCTTCACCCTCTACGAGAGCGTTAACGTCTTCATCAACACTAATGGTTGAGATACGCTTATCAAGTTCTTCCTTCTTGACTTCCATCTTGTCTTCATCATCATCGTCTTCTTTATCACCATGAGCCATGGCAACTTTGTACATTGCTTTCAATGTTTCTTTATCACCATTTTTCATAGCAGACATGATGTCTTTCTTCATTTTCTGTTCTGGGGCTCCTTCATGATGAGCTTCATCAAGAATAGTCATGTCTTCTGCCATAACTTTCTTTTCTACACCATGTTTGAACTGAACATCGTACCATGCAACATGACCGTTTTCATCTGGAATGGCGTGAGAGTTTACGATAGGTTTACCCTTACCCCATACTGGATGTTCAACAACAGTTGCACAATCGTGGTCTTTTGAATGGCACAACTCACGAATTTCATCGTCAGTGAAACCATCTTCCTCTTTGAGTTTTTGTGAACCTTGGTCACCAGCTACCGCAGAAGGAATAGTACCATCCTTCTTTACGCCCTTTGCATAGTCCTTCTTTTTATCGTCAGACTTTGTAACGGCCGCTCCAGTATCATCAACTTCACCATCGACTTTTTTGCCTGGTTCAGCTGCTACGGCACCTTTTTTCGGTGCATCGTGAGCACCTTCTTCAAGTTCCGCAGTGACTTCTGCTTCCAATTCCTCAATTGTCTTATCTAATTCTGACATTTGGGAGTCTCCTTAATGTTAATAATCTCATTATACTATATTTATACAATTACAGTTTTTTGAGAAATTTTGCGAAGGCCAATGCTTGGTAATTCGCATTTCTTGAACGAATATTTCGTTCAATATCCTCTTGAATTTCCGCAATCTCAACTTCTTTGAGAACACCGTTGTTCCAAATCCATTCTTTACCTTCCATAATACCTTGTACAAAGGCTTGAGGTGCAGATGGGTCTGCAACAATATCGGCAGCGGTTGCCAAGTAGAAATCGTTTTTAACGTAGTTTGTACCATTTTTCTGTTCCAAACTACCCATGCCCCTTGAGGACACTGCGAGTTTACCACCATCATCCATAATATTTGATACAATTTTACCCATTGGTGTAGACATCACTTTTGCCTCACCAACGAAATTCTTACCATCTCTCTTTAGAGATGTGACCATATGTGATACTCTTTCCAGATTGACTGTTGGGCCTTCTGGGTGACCAAGTTCACCATAACCACGATTTTCATTGATAAAATCTTTATTGTATCTCGCCACTTCTTTTTCTAGAACCTCAACAGGATATATTCTACCGTTGCGGTTTTTGATATCTCCCTGTAAGAAGATACCCTTCAATTTGTAATTCTTTTTGCCTGACTTTTCATCCTCTTCTCTTAGGATTTCAACGTCTTGGATTTGTTCTGTAATAAGTTTGACTGTCATTACGGCACCATTGCGACAGGTGTTATCTTAATATCAGCGTGTGCAGCAAATACTTCATCAGTTGGATTTTTTTCAACAAAATGTGATGCACCACCACCTACGGAAAATGAACCTAGTGTTGTTGGTGAACCAGCATCATCTTGAATCGTAACCAATCTGACAGTACTGCCTGTATTAATTATATACATACACGTTGCTTTTGATACGTTACTAGCTGCACCAGAAGAAGTTGGTGCGTCTATCTGCGCTCCTTTTACGTTTATTCTTGCCATTTTTACGTTCCTAACATTTCTCTCTCAAAGTAGCTCAGTAGGTCTTTTTCTTTGACCCTGTACTTCTTTGCGGAGTCTTTTATAGTTTTCTCAAAAGTATTTAGGAAATCTGAAGGTTTAGCGTCCATAATGCGAAAGATATCGTCAACCGCCTCTTTCATTTTGGGAGACAGTTTTTTGTATTCTCTCGTTTTCTTATGTTCATCCTTCTCTGGAAGAGACTGAACTAACTCATCAAACCTCTTCATCTTCCTCTACAACTTCTGGAATGTGTTGCGTGACCATAGTAGCCGCAACTTCTTTTCTTTTATACTCTAAGGCATCACCAACTTTTTGTGACAACGCATTCTTAAAGTGTGTTTCTGCACCTAAGTTATCACTGTCTGCAAGTGCATCAATCATTTCTCTACTCATCTAAGTTTTCTCCTTTGGGTTCATGTGACATATTCATATCATCCTGTTCACCGCCGCCTTCTTCAGCTTCACTTTCTATTGTTCTCATAATTTCATCAATTTCATCATCGGTTTGTTTTAGAATAGTTTTTCTTACCCAATCTTTTGAGAAATATGTACCAACATAGTTTTCAATCTGACCTAACATATCAAGACGTTCTCTTAAAATCTCTGCATCACGAAGTTCTGCAAAGTGGCCATCCTGTAAAAAGTCATATTGAATGTGTTCTTTGATTTTATCCCACTCTTCTTCTGCAATGACACCAGTTAAAATTAACTGTGTGCGAAGAACGTCATGGAATAAAGCGGAGAACTTTTTACGAAGTCTCTGTACAAATTTAGAGAACTTCAATTCATCTCTGGTAATCTCTGTAGACCGACCAAGAGAGAAATTCTGTTCTGCTTCCATTCTAGACATAGGTACATTCAATGACCTATACAGTTTTCTCTGGAAGTAAACGATATCATCAATCTCACCAAGGTTTGCACCGCCAGGCAAGGTTGTGATTTCTGTACCTCTACCACCTTCTCTACGAGGCAACCAAAAGTCTTCCAACATTGACATATGATTTCTATCGTCACGAATTTCACCAGTTGATGCATCATACACCAACTTGTTACGATAACGATTCATCACATCTTTAAGATATTGTTCTGCCTTAACCTTTGGTAGATTACCAACATCAATGTAGAATATTCTACGTTCTGGGGCTCTTGAGATACGATAGATGACCAGTGCATCTTCAATCATTCTTAATTGGTTGACAGGTTTGATTGCCTTATGTAAGTAAGACAATACAGAACCTTTAGTTTGGTCAATCAATCCAGAAGGACAATATGCAATGGAATCTTTTGTAATTTTGAGTGCAGTGTTTGTCATTGCACCCTTTTCGTGGGCCTTGTCATTGTAAAGGTAATATTCTTCACTCTTTACCTTTTTTGAGACACCAGTGATTGGGTCTGGTCTGTCTTTTAAAACTTCCCTTACCTTTTTAATTTTTCTAGGGTCAATGTATCTAAGCTCTTTGATACCTTTCCTTGGTTCGTTTTTGTCGATTACCTTATGATAGTAAATTCGACCATCAACGTACCACCTACGAAAAATATCGTGACCTTTGACATTGAAATCTAGTAACTGAAGAACTCTATCGAACTCTTCACGAATACGTTTTTTAACTTTAATGGAATAATCAATGTTATCAACACGCACAGCAACAGGTGCATCATATTCATTTGATGCAATACCTTCACTAACGATATCTTCAATTGCAGAGTCACACTCTGGTTGCATCGCAATATCACGATACCGTCTTATCAAATCATTTTCGGATTTATCTTTACCAGTTGCATCCAAAGTAGATGCATAGAACCCACCACCGGCAAGTTCTATTGTACCGTCATCAGATGAAGGGAGAGTGAAAGACTCTCCCTCATCCTTTGAACGAGTAATTTTGAAACCGAACAATTCAGCCATTACAAACTCCTATTAACTACTACTATTTAGTAGGTTAATTGAAGGATGTGCTGAAGTGTGTATATCTCCATGTAACGGTAAATTCCTCAATCGCATTAGTAGTGTCATAACTTAGTTCAATCGGTGATACAACTGTTGGTTGACAGTTTCTTAAAATATAAGTTTTAAGAATCTGGTTATTTCTATCCAGTTGTTGGACTTCAAGGTCAGCGGTATAAGCATCCACATTATTTTCACCTAGATTTGTTTCCAAATCATTGATACCGTTCATCCAAAATTCAATAGAATTTCTTATTGCGAAGTCAGTATCATTGATAATGGTTGTATCCCATGTATCAAATTCTCTATCACCAGCGATATACAGATTTCTACCCCTAAAAGGAACAGGAACTTCTGCTATTGTTTGACCAGGCAATGCAGCACCTTTACATAAAAAAGATGTCTTTTCCATTGGTACGTTTGCTACAGAAGCCGAAGCTATTAACACTCTAAATTGATTGGCTCGGGCACCACCACCAGTTAGAAAACCTTTAAAATTGTCAATATTAGCCATTTTCGTTACCCTCCAATCTCAGAGAACGCTACCCCAGTTCTCACTGCGATAAAGTTCAATTGGATAAAGTTGATAGACCTTGCTGGTTTGATGAAGATGTCTGCAACAAACTCATTTCGGTCAATCACTTCTCCAGTGTTATTAGTACCATCACAAACCACTGAGAAGTCTGTGATACCTCTACGACCTTGGATATCTCTCAAGAACGGTTCTACCAAGTTTCTGAATTGTGCTTGAGTAAACTCATCGTTGAACTCAAACAGTTGGAACTTAGCAGCGGTTGCGATTGCCTTTTCAAGAAGGATAAACAACCTACGGACATTGATTCGGTCAAATGCACTTGGTTTTGCAAGAGCGGTCTTGTCACCGAACAGTACCGTACCTTGGCCTGGGAATGTTACTACAGGGTTAATTCTGGCAGGATAGAGAATATCTCTTTGTGCCTTGGTTGGGTTATACGCAAGTTTAACCGCACCACGAATTTGACCTCTGTTAAAACCGCCAGGCGAGAAGAATGGGTCTGCCACGTTGTCTGTGTTTGCACAAAGACCAGCGATATCACCATTCAGTGGAACAAATCTGAACGTGTCATTGAACTTATCGTACATATATTTGTATCCACTATCAAAGACCGCATATGAAGAACTTGAAAGTCCATCAAAGAAGTTTTTGATGTTTTGCGTTTGAGTAGTAGAGTTTGCGATATTAACCACATCTGCTCTACGAGGTGAAATAAATGCAACCACATCTTTTCTTGCCTCAGCAATGTCGATGAGTTTAGTTGCATGAGCAGTTCCAGCAGCACCAGCAGGAGTTGTACCACCCATAAGAAGGTTTACATCAACTGTTTCGGCATCTCCAAAGGCATCGTATGCACTTGCGAGTTCACCCTGTGATACTGCATAATCGTCTGTACCACCAGAAAGTGTATCATCAATGACACCACCTTTACCAGCAGTTGATGCATATGCGTTACCAGCAGTAAGGTCTGAACCAGCATTACTCAACGAAGATGGGTGATCCATCCAATATACAAACTGCGACTGATTGTAGATTACGTCTGGATAGAAGTTTGTTCCACCCTGTGAAGTCTTAGCAGATGCAGCCTGTGATACACCACCGAATGTTTCAAGAACAGCAAGTGTTCTTTCACCAGCAGTATCTTTTCTGAAACCAGAAATATCACCAGTTCTGTCGAAGACAACAACGTGAATTTCGTCAGAAGTAATACCCTTACCAGTTGCGTAAGTGGATGTGCCAGGCGCTGTGTCAAACAAGTCATAGAAACCCCAACGTCTACGAATAAACGTATTGTCTGGGATAATTGCTTGTACACCTTTACCATTTGGGTCATCTTTTAATCTAACTGTAAGGTTGTTCGTGTTGATTGCAGTAATTTCGTATTCATTACCTTCATCACCAGAAATGTGTGCAAACGCAGTTGCATCCGAAGATGCGTCAGCAGTTGAGAATGAAATTAAGTCACCCACATTAAATGCAGCACCACTGTCCACTGCGATTACGGTTGAATCTTTAGCGTCTTCACCTACAGTTTGGTTGCTGTTTGCAAGGTTTTGTTCGTATGCGGTTGCGTTAGAACAAATGGATACACCAAGTGAATTACCATGTGTTCCAGCAGTTCTTGCAGCCCATTCACCGACTGAACCCTGTCCAGCGGAGTAGTTATTTAAGTAGTCATCAGTTGTCTTGATAAGTAAACCAGAACCACCAGCAGTTGCATTTGTAATTGCAGATTGAGCACGAACCACTCTAAGTGCATTTCCGTACTGCAAGAAGTTTGCAGCAGTAAAGAAAGTCTCAAAGTTACTTCCGTTTGGTTTACCGAAAGTAGCAACTAACTCTTTTTCCGAACCGATTGCAGTAACTTCACCAACTGGGCCTTTTTCAAAGGCACCAGCCATACCTCCAATTGAGGTTGCAACGGCAGGAACAACATTAGTTAGGTCTACTTCTTTAACAAGAACACCAGGCGATAATTGAAAAGGCATTTTTGTTTCTCCTATTTACTTTATATAAAGTTGTTCACTTCTAATATATTTATCATAATTTAGTTTTCTAAACTCATTTTTATATGCACCACTGCATATAAATAGTTTTATGTCTCATTACAAACAATACAAGGAAACCATCAAAGAAGTGACAAAGAGAAACTATCGTAAGAGAGTAATCTGGGTCAACGAGTTCCTTGCAAATCAATCCTGTTGTCATTGTGGTGAAAGAGAGACAGCTTGTCTTCAGTTCCATCCACATGATTCTAAAATACGTTCTTTATCTAAACGTAAGGGTTTGAACAAACAATCTAGACAGGGAGTCATTAAATTAATAGACCAATCTAAAATTGTGTGTGCAAACTGTTACCTTAAAATTGAAAATGATATCATTGAGATTATATAGACATTTACCAATCTGTATCGTATTGTCTCACGATTGGTGACCATTTAGTTCCATATTCATCAACCATCTGTCCAATATTTTCATCTTCTAGACCATCTACGATGAATCCAAATGGAGCCATGTCTTGTTCTAGTTGGTCTTGATGTTCTAAGAACATCTTTTGTCTTAGGTCAATATCAGTAAGTTCCTTGAAATATTGTTGGTTTGTCATCCACGCAAATAATACACAACACATTGCAAGGTCATCTGTGTGACCTTCCTCAGCCTGATATGACTGACCATGTTGTACAAATGTGGATAACTCATCAATCAAGTCATAATCGTTGATAATCAGTTTATCCGTCTCAACCATTTGTTTGAGGTTGGAACATCCTAGTGTTTTCACTGCTTTAGTTGTTCTAACACCAAGTTGAGCCTTACCACCAGAGAAACCAGCACCAAGAATTTGACCAGCTCGACCACGCATTGATGCCATAACTAGATTATCATACTCTAAGTCATACTGCATTGCGTTTGCAACCTGTTCACCAATGTCATTGACTTCAATCATTACATATGCTAGATTATACGACTTTGCAACTTGATGAATGATAGTTGGGAACAATAAAGGTTTGATTTGATTATCACGATATTTTGCAACAATTCGATATGGTAAATCTGTGACATCAAATACTATAAATGCAGAGTAGTCATTATTAGTACCCCTTGCAACGTCTGCCACTAGTGCGTATGTACGTCCTTCCACTGGATTTTTATACAAGTCCAATCCAACATTTCTTTGAATTGGGTCATCAAAAACCATTGACTTAATTTTGGTTGGATGTATTAGTGTATTGACAGAACCTAAGAACTCACACTCAAATTCACGATTGAACTGTTCCTGTGAGGTGTTTGCAATAGTTTCTTCTTTCCATTTTTCATCACGGCCTGGCACTTCTGACCAGTGTACTTCAATAGGAATATATGAGTTCCTTTCTGATTCTGCATCACTCCAAAGTTTGTAAAACATATTCATACCGTTTGGTGTAGAAACAATGATTACCTTTGTTGTTGTACCAGATGAAATCGTAGGATATACAGAACTAAAAAAGTCTTCTGCGACATTGTGCGGTACGAAGGCAAACTCATCCAAGAATATTAGATTGTAAGAACCACCACGAACCGCACTAGAGGATGTGGATGACGCAACAATGCGTGACCCATTCTCTAAGTCCAGTGAACCCTTGTTCCAAGACATTACTCCCTGTTGTAACCATTTTGGTAGGTTCTCATATGCAAGTTGCAAACGTGATAAGATATCTCTTGCAGTTGCAGCCTTGTTGGCAAGAATAGCGACATTCATGTTGGGATTGAATAGAACGTAGTGTAGGATATAGGATACAATCGTGGTTGTCTTACCAGACTGTCTTGGTAACTTACATATCGTAAATCTGTTGTTGTGAATTGTTCCCACCATCTCTTTTTGAAATGGAAACATATTAAAAGGAATCAACCCCTCATCTAGAGAAACAATCTTGATATATTTAACACAAAAATACATGGGGTCTTCCATGCACTTCTTATACTCAAGAATCTGTTCTTCTGTCCATTCGACAGGAACATTTGCTTTCTTTAGAAGGGGGTTGCCTAGATAGTGATTTGCATCAGTCATGCAACTATTTATTCAGTTGGTGGAGCGTTGTCCTCTTGATGCTTTTTGTGTGCAGCCTTGACTGCATCAGTATGAAACTGTGCAACCATTGCCTTCACATCTGCACTTTCCTTGGATGAGTCATCATTTGGCCCAACAACATGACGGTGATAAGAACGTGAAATTTCTACACCATCTTCTTCAATAACAGTAGCAGTTCTTACTTGAATCATTTTGAACTCACCTACTACTTCAATTTTATCTTCTTCTGTACGTTTTGTAATCGCCATTATTTTTCTCCTTTTGTCCACCCCTAGTATCCACTAGAGGTATAAAGTTATTTATGATGGTTGTTTAGGCCACTTAATATCTTCCCACTTAACATAACCTTTATCATTTGTGGGAATGGTAAGTCCATCCATAAAGTCTCTCAACTCTTGTCTATATGTTGCCCATTTAGTTTTAACTGAATCTGAAAGAGGACTATCATTAAACTGTGTCCAATCAGATTCTTGTAAAAGATTGTTTCTATGTGTTCTAACATCATGTTCATGCCATTGAGCATTTGTCCAATTTGTAGTATCAACCATTTTTATCTAATCCCATAAATTTCTGCATTAACTCTGCTGGTAAAGGTTGTAGAACCATTATCACCACCAGCAGTACTGCCAGTATCAAAGTTTAAACCCAGTTTGGCAATTCTGTTAGTATTAGTAATTCTAATAGAACCGTTTGCTCTTGCAGAACCAGCTCCGGCATAATTCCAATTTGACTGCACTTGCATAGTTGAATTTTGATTTATTGAAGTGTTTGGATGATTATGAATATAACCACTTAATGTAGCGGTCATTTGTTTGTATTGATTGAATGCAAATCTGAAATAACCACCATTTCCACCAGTTTGTGGCGTATTCGTAGAACCACTGGCATTATAACCATGCATAGTCATTGCCATATCTAAATTTGAACCAGCGGCATTTTGTGTTATTAGATAATAGTGTTGGTTTCCGTCTGCTCCACCGGCATCAATGTTTATACTAAACCAAAATGTATTATAGTCATTGATATGACTAGAAAAATCTAAGATTACTGTATCACTTGCATAATTTACATTACTACTATCAGCTCTACTAACGAGAAGATTATAACCATTTGGATTTGTAAAGTTACTAACAGTTTTTCCACTGAAACTTAATGCAGAAGGTAGTTTTGCCATAGTAACTGCATTATCAGTAATATTTGCAGTTGAAATAATATTACTGCCAGAAAGTGGATTACTTACAGTGATGTTACCAGAACCAGCTACAGTTTCAATAATATCTACTTTAATCTTGGATGACATTTATCTTTTCCCTACAAAATTATTTATGTGTATGTCTCATATGCTAAACTGAAACCCCATCCATACACCGAACCATTAGATGCAGTATTAGTGTTATCTGATGCTTTTCTAAAATTATTTGTGCTGGTATTGCCTACAGATATACTAGTGTGAAACGCATGACCAGTTGTATTGTATTCTTTTACGAAAAGAGAAAGATAATTTGTTTCTCTTATTGCGTAAGGAAATCCACCAACACTGCCATGAGTAGTTCCAGATTGAACATATCTCATTTCAACTTGAATTATAACCTGTCTTCCAATTTTAACATAACGTCCAGCACGATATTGGTAAGAAGATTGAGTTGAGAAAGTTGGAGTGAATGTGCCTTCCTCATAATCGTCAATTACATTTGAATCACCACCACTACCTATTGATATACCAGCGCTTCCAGTAATTAGTCCAGTAACACCAAGAGTACCACCAACTGTAGAGTTTCCAGTTAAGTTACCAGTTACATTTCCAGTTACGTTACCAGTTAAGTTACCAGCAATGGTATTACTTGCAGTAATATTACCAGAACCAGTTCTTGTTGCGATTGTATCTACTTTAATTGTTGACATATCTATATCTTCCTATGCAGTCATATAAACTAAAACACCACCAACTAAAAATGCACCATCATCAATTTGTCCTAATGACCAACCAGTATATTGTGTTGGGTTATTAGTGCTTTTTTGATATACATTAATTGCATTTGTGCCTGGATTCATAAATAAAGCTGGATAATTTCTTCCACTAGAAAAACTTGTTGATGTTGACCAGTAGTTTTCAATCCATGCACCAGCACCACTTGAAATACTTCCATCAGATTTTGAAGTAAAAGGTAAACCTCTAATTATACCATCACCAGAACCACCAGAAATACCACCAGATTCAATTCTCATGTAAATATGTGCAAAAACTTGTCTACCAATTTTCGTGTAGTGTCCAGAATTGTATGAATATGAACTTACTGTTGGGTCACTACTAGTGCCACCAAGTGTTGCTGTCCATGTGCCTTCTTCATAATCGTCAAGGGTATTAGCAGCTCCAGTTCCACCGACTGCGACACCGCTACTTGCAGTAATCAAACCACTTGATGTTAGTGTTCCAGCGACACTAACTAGACCATCATCTCTGACCGAAAACTTTGATGCAAGACTTGAGTTAAAACAATTTAAAATTTCACTAGAACTACCATCTGTCGCACCAGCAACACTTAATGCTCTTGTACCAGCAACAATATCTGCACCTACAGATGCATGACCAGGCACATGAAGAGTATTACTTGGGTCAATCTTAACTTTGTTTGCATCTCCACCAGATGTATGTCCTGCTAATGTTGTTACTGTAATTTTACTCATGTCTATACCACCGAAAGTTCACCGTTGATTGTAAGTGTTACTCCACTTGCAATCGTCAGTGGGCCTGCGGCCAATCCATTGTTGTTTGCATCAATTGACACACTTGTGTTTAGTTCGTTTTCATGTACACGAATAATATCTCCAGCACCACCAGAGGTTTCACCTAGAAACTTACCACCACCAAGACCAGATGCACTAACTCTTTTTAGTGTCGATGCAGAGGTATCAAAAATGACTAGTTTATCACCAGATACCGCTTTATCAACATCTGAATTTGCGAGTGTCGTTCCAGAACCTTGGATTGCACCGTTTCCTATTGTAGTTAATGTTGGCATTATTCTTTTCCTTTTAACATTTTTTGCAATTCAGCAGTTGAACCGACAAACAATGCATTTGTTACATTCTTTGGTGCAGTGTTTGGAACTTCTTTGAGTTTCTTCATTTTCTCTTGAAGGTCACCAAGCTTCTCCGTTACATCTGCAACATTCTTAATTAACTGTCCAGCAACTTCATAAGACCTTGGATGTTCGCTTTCTTTTGCGAGTTCAAGAATTCCATCAATTGCATCCTGTCCTCTTTCTACCAGACGATAAAAGTTTTCTCTCTGATATTTATAATCATTGTCTGCATCTTCAGATGTAGTTGGTGGTGGAGTAACCTCTGGTAAGGTTACTTGAGATGTGCTTGTTTCCACAACATCTGTAATTCCCAACACATTATCTAATACATCATCAGAGTTACGCATGATAAACCTACGCCGGTTTCTGCGGCCAAGTTACATTTTCCAACACACCATCTTTCAAAGTCGCATCCTTACCACCAGATGCTGCTGGAAGGTCACGAAGTTGTTGACGATATGTTTTCATATTGTCTGCCATGGTTACATCTGAAAGTGCATAAAAATCTGTCTCTGCAAGTTTAGCGTCCCTTTGTTTACGAAGTTCTACCATAGGTGCGGCCGCTTCCAGTTTTGCTTTTTCATCTGACACTTGTTTCCAAGTTACGCCCCACTTTGAAGTGTCAGCAGATTCAATTGCAGAACCGTTTTCATCTGCACCAGTTACCTTGCGAAACATTGTGTTGAATTCAACTTCATCTGTAGGTTCGCCACGAAGAACCCACTCCGTGATACCCAGTGAAGATAATGCTTCTCCAATATTTGCCATTCTATTTTCTCCTGTTAATTCTTTTTTCTATTTATGTTATCCGATTTTAAATCCACTAATGAATCCATTTAATGCAGCCGCAGTTGCATAGTATGTATTGAAGGCACTACTACCGTCTTGATAGTAATCAACAGCAAGAACATTTGATGCAGTGAACGTATATAAAAAAGTATATGTTGCTTGACTGTAAGAACTTTCTGCTCTATTTTCTTCAAAGTATGCGATATAATCATTACCATTTTGAGTATTAGAATATCTTGCGGCCATCATAAATCTATTAGAAGTCAAATTATTCATCTTCTGTGAGATTGTACAAAGATATGTACCGGCAGTATCGGAACTAAAATTAATTCTATTATTTGATAAATCAATGAAACTATGGGTATCTGCTACAGAAGCATGAAGTTCCATTTGAGTATATTGACTGGCTGGTATGGATTGTGCTTGATTAGTTTTTGCTATAAAGTGTGGACGTTTATCAAATGAAAATCCACCACTATCAATTGCAATCGCATTAGTGCCACCAGTGTGTGCAATATTTTGTACTTTTAATGTAGATGCCATATTCTATTCCTTATCCTAAAACTTCTTGCAATAAAATATTACCACCATGTCCAGAGGCCTCAGAATCAATATATTGCATATTACTATCACTATGTCTGTAACTTTGCATAGTATATGTAACAGCACTAGTTGTACTTGGTGAATCTAAGAATGTCATATTCATAATACCATCATGTTCGTTTGTTGCTTGTCTTACTTGAAATTGTTCAAAATTACTAGACGTATTCCAGATAAGAGTTGTTGAACCACCAGAAATCGCTCTATTTAATCTAA
>NTLX01000023.1_pt1 | contig 30926 bp, 68 predicted proteins | sample 1251771 | NCBI WGS metagenome assembly NTLX01 (sample SAMN07250028, study PRJNA358725) | marine metagenome | isolation source: viruses from ocean water | place: Pacific Ocean: North Pacific Subtropical Gyre | collected 2015
TTTAACCTTTTAGGTTACACTCACTATTGTTGGTGTTTGGTCAAACACTGTTGGACTCAAACTATTTAGTGGGATTGAAGGAGGTGGAGCAGTTCCGATTGGTGAAATTGTCACTTCAGGACTTACTAAATTAATAATTGTACCTGGTGTTGAAGCAGGTATAGTAGAACTGTTCGCAGGGATAAACTGTATTGGTAATGATAATGATGTTGGTAGTGCTGCAGGGTCAGATACAGAACCCGCACCAGTTGTTGAATCAGTAATTGTTATACCAGTGGTAGGAATATTTGAACCTGTTCCAATAACAGAAATAGGACCAAAGGCAATTTCTCCTGTGTCATAGTTGACAGTACCTGCAGAGGTGTTAGTAAATACCTTTCTTGTACCTGTATTATAGAATGTTCTAAGGTTTCCATATCCATCATCCTCAAATTGTTGATCAACACCTGGTCTATCTGCTGAACGGAACTGTCCAGAGAGTAAAATTGGTTCTTTAGCACCATCTGCAGACAGAGTTGTTTTACTTGGTGCGGAGTTGTATAAAGCAGAACCAGTAGATATTGAGTATGTGTTAGTTTGATTGACAACAGGAATAATATATCTCAATAGAGTGACCTGTAGAGATACGTCTGTAATGGCATTATTTGACAGTGTAATCGCTTTCTCGTATGCTTGTGATCTAAATGTACTATTGAAGTTGTTTATCTGTGTTTGTTGTGCCCACTGACTGATTGCAGTCTGTACATTTGTTTTGATTGTTGATGTATCAGAACTACTACCAGTATCATATAGAACAAATACCTTAGTATAGATGTAAAGGTTCTCTGGATCAATGATTACAGGATCAATAGATGCCATCGCATACTTTCTCAAGTCTGCTGCAATGTTCTTTTTGGTTTGATCGTTCAATGTAGCACCTGTAGCAGTCTTTACCGCAACGTATACTTTACCATATACAGGAGGGTTCAGAGAGTCTCCACCGTATGCTACCACTGCATCTGCATTAGGATATACCTTTTTAGTAAGAATAGCATAGTCTCCTGCAGTCACAGCACGATATTGTGAGGAATAGAACCTTGGAGCATTATATTTAATAGACTCAATAGTCTCAGCAGCAGTTCCGTTTTGTGATCTTGCCACTTTTGTGAGTGTCACAGCAGAAGGAGAATAACTTTGACCTAGTGTATCCGTCATTCTACCAGTGTATGAGAACCTATCTACGTCATTTGCCTCTTCACCAGAAGTCACAAGGTACTCAAACATTACAACTTCTCCGTCTTTTAATGCTCTACCTACAGAATCATCACCAAATTTTACTTCATACCGCATATCTTCACCCTCTGATAGGAAATATACCCTAGTGGATGCGGTAAGTCCTGTGATTGTGTCCACTAAATTGTACAAATCAGAGGTTGTAGAGGATTCGTTTGCCTTTACTCTTACGGAAAGTGTGTTAATGTCCGCATCTTCTGAAGGAACTTTGTAATTTTGTGTTGCAAATGTATTAACAACGTATTGGAATGTGACTATAGATCCCTCTTTTAGTACAAGATTACTAAAAGTTGCGATACCAGTTGTAGAATTTACCTCAACAGTAGTATCAGAAGTAATATTCCATATATAATTTCCACCAGTAGCTACTGCACCTTTCTTTAAAGTGACTGTAGATGGATATGATCCGCTACTTTGTACAGTCTGTACTGTTAGATTAACAGTTGCTTGACTTGCATTTATTGATCTTGGTACATAATTTAAAAGTTTTGCTATATTAACTACATTATCACGCACTGTGGAAGAGGGTAGGAATGCCTCATTCATTGCCATGTTCGCATTAAAGGAACTATAGTAAGTATTATATGACAATACATCTATCAAGTAGTTCAATGTTGCACCATCAAACTCATAGTCTGTAAATTCTTTCCTAGTTCTTAGGTAAGATTTGATTGACGCTTTGATGTCATTAAAGTCTAGTGCTGTTAAATTATTCGGTGTTGACATTATTCAGGTCTCTTAAGTACAAATGACACTGTTTCAACTAGAGGTTGCCCTACTATTACATAATCTATAGTGACATTAAATTGATTTGCATCATACTGCTCTCTTACAGCAACGTTTTCAATTGCAATTCTGGGTTCATGTTGTCCAACAGTAGAAAGAATGTCATCTCTAATAGCATCTGCTGTAAAACCATCCATAGGTTCAAACAACAGTTGTCTAACTCCCGAACCTATTTGGGGTTGAAATAACTTTTCACCAGGTTGAGTCATCACAAGATTCTTTAATGACTGCTTTATTGAGTTGTCATTAGATACTTGAGATACATCTTGAGTAAAGGGATTTTTTGCAAAGTCTACTTTTATATCTTTAAAAGCACGACTAAGGTTTACATCCTTTCCACTAATTGATTTTAACGCCATTTGCTAAGTGGTTTTACATCCTTTTCTTTTTTCTTAGGATACTCACTAATTAAGACTTTGCCACTTTTGACAAACTCTTCACTCTTATCGACTTTTACAACCATAGTTACCTCGATCCTAAAAGTATTTATGCTACTTCTTGAATACTTTTAACTTTGTAAGGATAAAAAGCGATAGAATTACCCAAAATGCTATTTCTAATCCGTAATTGTTCATTTCATAAAGTTGAGATTGAGTAGAATACGATTAGCATGGTGTAATGGAGAGTGACCTGTATGCATTTGATCACCATCAAAAATGACTAATCGGTTCTTTCTAGGTTCTACTGTATGTAATATAGTTAGTTCTTCTGCACCTTTGTCTTCATTGTATATCACGGTATCACCATCACTGTCTATTAGATATAGTATACAAGACATGTGAGGATAGTTCTGATCCGTATGTGGTGTGTGTAAGGTCTTTTTGGGTGCTTGCAACGTCATATCTAGTCTTGCTCTTGTCAAACTACCCTTTGGTACTCCCAGTTCCTTTTCTATCTTCAAGACAGCAGGTATCCATGCGTTGTTAGTAAAACCCAAATTGTTCTCACTATCAAAGAGAACGTGAGATAAACCAGACAAAAACTCCTGATCACGAAGAGATGCGTGGTTAGGGGGTATGAACTTAGAAATATTATTATGGTATCGCCACTCAAAGACAGGATTGGTGACAGCATCAGAAAGATAGTCTATATAATAGTCATCTAAAAAGTTGTTAATGACTTGCATTATTCTCCGAGTGTGTGGATAACTGGTTTTTCGTGTTTCAATATCTCATATAACTTCTTATTCTCAGCAGCAGACACAGGTATAAACTCAGTACCATGATCAAATCCCTCAGTTCTACTGGATTGATTGATTACAATCGACCCTTCCTTCCCAGATATCGACCTGTGGAAGGTTTTTGTGGGTATAACGAGGGCACCAGACGACCGATTTAGGTGTACAATATGATATGGGTACTTCCAATCGAAGTTTACTAACTCAAATTGTCTCTCTCCTTGTACTACTCTGTTGAAATCTGTCTGATGATAGTGTATGTAAAACTGTTTTGCACCTACCAAGTCGTTTGGAGGGGAAATCGCAGCTCCAGTATGCACTACTAAATCAGAGGCATTCGATTCCTCAACAGAAATATCGAAGAAGATTACGTCTTGCGTCTCTCGAAAGACTCTATGCTTCCGAAATAACACATCACTCACTTTCCTTGACCTCTATAAGCTTTCTTTTTTCCGTTTCTAGAGGTTGCAGAGTACTTAGTATGTGCTCCGTTTCCTTGTCTTGTCTTTTTTGGTCTGGTTTCTTTTACTTCGATACCATTTCTATACATTGCCATAATTTGTGGTCGCTCGCGGGGTAATTTGGACTATTTTCGGCACCAACGGTGCAAATTATCAACTTTTTTGTCAATTATCTCGATTTTTGCGTATAAATCGTTAATTATTGCAAAAAAATTCAAATTTTGGTCAGAATCTTTCGGAGTATACTGTATTTTATCCAAAGTTTGTGCTTCTGAGACCTTTTCTTCTATTATTTGCGTTCTTTCTGCTAATCTTACTAAGCATTCATTGACAGTATTCAATGCTTCTGCATATGGGTCAGATTCCTCTTCAGAATAATGCAATCCGTCGTTTCCGTTCTGTGCAATGACGTTCATTCTTTCATTTGATTCTTCTTCATCCCAAAGATCTGATGGTGGTCTCATCTGTTCATAAAATAATGGTTAATAACTTCGATACGTTCATGTGCTTTCGCAATATTGTCGATCTCACTCTCAATTGCTGCCATGACATCAGGATGTTCCCCAATACCGACAGGTTGGTTGAGATAGATCTCTACATTCTGCTGATGTTTTGCAATCAGACCGTTATAATAGTTTATTTGTGATTTAAGGATATCCTCCCTTAAATTTCTCATACTGTATCCTATACTGTAATTACTATACACTATCTATTCATAGTTGTCAAGTATATTATCAAAAAATTTATCTATTTCATCTTGTGGGTGACCCCACTGAATACCAGAGTCTGAACCTTTACAGGGATTGACACATTTAAAATTAGGATGTAAGACATTACATACCAATCCTGCGAGGTCGTGGGGACACGCTTCGCGTCCTGTATTCCAATATAACTGACCTTCTAACCATCTAGCATCACAGACAGGACAGATTTTTGGATCATCATCCACGTTTGCGTCGCCTCCTTTTTTTCTTAAAGAACTTTTGATAGATAGGTCTAATTATAAACAGATCCAATGCCTCGAATACGAATATAACTCCGAATCCTATGATGACTCCTGCCAGTATGATACCTTCAAGTATTTTCTTCATTTCTTCTACCACGTATAGGAGGAAGTACTACACGATGAAATTCTTCCCAGAGTTGTTGTGGGTTTGGGTGATATAACCTTTCTTTATCAGAAACCTTTACAAGGTTATTTAGTGTTTTCTTTTTTTCACTCATTCTACTATCTCGAAATGCCATTTTATACCTTTAATGTAATCAAATGTGCATGAGATATCTTTATCACAGTCATGTTCGTACTTTCTATCACAAAGATAGTTTCTTAGTTCCTGTATAGAAGAGAAGGAACCTTGAGGGACAAATTCTTCGTTAAAGAGTACGTACTTCATCTTTCCAGAGGTTTAAAGTGTATAGAACCATCATCCGACATCTCGTACTCGAACTCTGTAGTCTGATCCCAACCAAACTCCTCACATATATCGTAAGGGATAGTAAGCTGTAGATCACCAAAGTCATCTTCTAGCAGAGTAGTGGTGAATCTTTTTGACATATTAAGTGTATCCATTATAGTCTATTATTGGGTATTCTATGATTGTAGCATTCCCATGACTTATATAGTTTTTCTTTATCTTGCAAATCACCCCACAATTCAGCATATTGTTGGGCACACTCATACATCTGTGTATATAACTTTCCTTCCTTCTTAAGAAGTGCTTGTAGTGCCCAAACTCGTGTCTCTTGAATGCTCATTTTTTTTCTGGGAATTTTTTTTATATAAGGATTGAATTAAAGTTGGAATAATATACTGCCTCTGGGGAACCTTTGTAGGTTAGGGTAGTGATTGGTTTTATATAGTGACCGCCCGCAAGACCCGCGAGAACCCCCGCTATGACTGCGATCTCGACTGTTATTGTTTATATTTAGTAGGCAAGTCTTAAGTCATAAGTAATAAAAAAGGGGGTGTATTTACCCCCATTATAGTATATTTAAGCAAGGTTGTCAAGTACTGACTGGGGAACGGTTTTTGTTCCCTTTGGATTTAATCCCCCGATCCACTTATTAATGTGACGAGATGTAGTGACTGAGAAAAATTCCTCTGATCTAACAAAACCTTCGCCAAAGATGTAAGCAGCAACAGGGGTAGAATAAGAAAAGAAAATGCGAGCGTCTGCTGTTTCGATTTCTGTCTGGTTTGCTGCGATTGGTGTAAGTCTCATTTTAAAATGTTCCTTTGTTTGTTATGTACTTATTATAACAACTGTTACCAGTGTGTGACCATACCCTGTGACACTTATTTCACTGGCACATAATAACAAAATCCCTCTTCCAGGAAGTAATTACAATAACGATCGATAAACTCATTATAACCTGTCTGCTCTGTGTCTAGTAGAAATTGACATAACTCCACTTTTTTAACATTTGGAACTACTGGGAAGTTATCCCAAGTTTCTCTATACTCATCAGGCAACGTTAACATAATTTACCTTTGAACCTCTACAAGGTTTATTGTACCTTATTTTGGGATATATGTCAACTGTCTCAAAGAAATGTGTCGATTTACTCAAAGTACTTGACAGTTGGGTATTCACTCGCTAAGACTCCAATAAAATGCTATAATAATAAGGATACTATCCTATACTATAAAAACACTATATGATTTAATTATACATTTATTAAATATACCTAATTAAGCGGATTTTCGGGTTTGTCTGTATTTTTCTTCTTTAAATACTTGTCTCTGATATACTCCCAAATTACTAAAGTTAACTCCTTAAGTGTTATCCATGTATATAAAACGTCCTCCCTAAGTATTATCTTAGATCGCTTATTATCACTTGAATTGTTATTATTTTGCATACCTATTCTTTCGCCCTTCGATAACATTTAATTCACTCCAATTACTTCTCATAATTAACAATAATACTTGCCTATATGGTAGGCGGGAATGTTCCGCATATTCCTTATTATGTGGGATTTCATGTAAACAAATAGTGATGTAATCTTTACTTATAAAGTTTATATAACCTTCCCCTTCTTTGGGAATTGTTATATACATTCCTAAGATAAATTCACTATATTTCATTTACATTATATCCCGATATGTATCTGACCTTTATTGTTAATTAGTTCATTATCTGCTGTTGAATAATCATCAACATGTTTATCATATATGCTAACAGTTTGTGTTAATTGATCTGAGTTAAGTTCAGATAATTGTTGATACAAATCAAGATAAGTCATTGTTGCTTTATTGTTATCTATTGCCTGTAATGTGTCAATAGAAGTTGTTAGTTCATTCCAAGGAATTAACGTCCATGTTGTTGACATAAACCCATAATTACATTGTTATGTTATTACTTATATGAGTAAAAAATCGGGCGAGCAACCACATTCGGTGCGAATTTACTCGGATAAGTATTATCTACGAGGACTAATTATGTCCTCTGAGTAATAACTAGGTTGACGTAATTGTTGCCGATCTTTTTCATCTTGTTCGCATAATGCCTTATATACCAATGGGTCAAGGGCAAGCATCTTTGTACTTTGTCTGCTACACATTTTAAAAGTCCTCTAGTGTTAAATTGTTTACTGCATCAAATACCTTATCCTCCATTGAGTCAAATGTATCTGTGTCGTATAAATCACTTCTATAAGTCATTGCTTTAGGATGACTTAAAAACTTTGTAAGTGATTGATGTTCTTCTATTGAGAGATTAATTTGTGGCATAATTAAAAAATAGCGTAAACTGTGTTGAGATTTTTGTCCTCTACTTGGACTCTACCATATTCTTTTGACCATTCTCTTGCCGATTGCTTTGCAACTTCTAAGTCCATACAATAGTGTTCATGATAACCTAAGGGATGATTAGGAACTACAACCGCATAGTCAAATTTGTTTCTAGGATGGTTTGGTTCTCTCTTGAAATTCTCACGTTGACATGCTTTGAGATATTCCAATTTTGCTTCTAGGTCGCTTTTAAATGTCATTATGCAACCTCCCTTACATATCCGTTTTCTGCTTTGATAAATGCGTTTAGCATAGGGACGTTTAACTCTGGGTCATCAAAGTCGATTTTAGCACAACCGTCAACTCCCCACTCTGCTAACTCTTGTACAAATTCATCCCAGTTAGCACAACAACATGCCATATTCTGAAAGTTATCAACTTGGACGATTCTGTTCATGATTGTTTGAGTTTTTGTCATAGTTGTTTAATCCTCGTTTGTTATACTATAATTGTACCATACCCCAATATCAAAATTGAAGTAAAAGTGGACACTAATAAAATTGGCACATTACCCCTTGACATTTTCAAAACCCTCCCTTAATCTTTTCATTCTACCTTTTAATGCTTCTTTATGAAATTCTGGGAAAAACAAATCTATCATATAGTTGTATGTTTCATAATCAAAAACATGCCCATTAACTTCTACATCACTAGGTAAAAATCCATAATGTATATAATGGTCAAGTGCATATTCTCTTACGAGATCAGCACTTGTTTTACTTGCATCTAACATACCCAATAATTCACTCATTTAATCATCCTCCACTATGATGTTTGTTTGAATCTCAAATAAAAATGGTGTCTCGTTAGTCTCTCTAACGTATGCTTCCATTAAGAGATCGGTTATTTGTTCCCTCTCTCTGTGTGTTAGCAAGTCATAAACGTCAACAGTTTTCATTTACTTGACCTCCTCTAAGTTGTATGTTTTAACAAGATTGTCAAAATCCTGATTGATTGCTCTAGTCTCAATAAGAATGTCTCTTACTCTCTCTCTGTCTAGAGAATCACCTTCCCCCCATGTCATATCACCATCACAAGATGCGATTAAGTCAAGATAGTTGAGAGTAGCAAGTGCTAACTCTTCTCTAGTTAATCCATCTATAGGATATAAACCATTATAAGGATTGTAGAAATCCATACAGTAGTCAAGAAATTCTCTGAAGTTGGTCATGTTTGTTTTTGTTGCTTATAGTAATATTATACCATCCACCAATATCAAAATGGAAGTAAAAGTGGACGGTAATAATATTGGCACAATGTTAGTTGACAAGATTCTCATCATGTATGTTAAACTCGAACATATAATAATTAAATTCAATTCCAATATTATTGCAATGCTTTAAGCATTGTTGATAAACCTTTTTTGAAATAAAGTCAACTTCAAAATACTCTGTTTCTACTTTATAGAATTTAGGTTTTCTACTTTTTTTGGGTAGATTCGGAAGTTTTGGTTCTCTCTTGTTTTTTGCCATGATGATAGTAAGTAAGTTTTTGAGAATAGTGGGACTTACATTTAGACTAGGGATTACTTTTGCTCTATTTCAGCACTACCTCGCCAAGTTCGCCCACTATGGTCAGTTATCTCAAATAGAGATAACCACCCGCCCATCCTGTATTATTAGGATTATGTACAAAATTTCTCTCGGATATAATCCTCATGTCAAATCTGACATGCTTTGCAGGTTTTGCCCAACCTGCTGGTTTGTAAATTTGACCAGTTTTCTTATCAACAAATGCGTGAACACTAGCATCACGATATTGTCCATAATACTTTGAACCTTCCCAAGTTTCAAATTGTTGCTGAACTATCTTGTAATACTTCTTACCTGAGTAAACTTTGAACCACATCAAGTTCGCTGTTCCGTTTTTGATCTCATCTAATTGCTGTTTAGCATACTCTGGATAATTACCAGATAAATTTCCATTTAATGTTTCTAGATGATACTGACGATAGTTTTCTGTAATAGTGTCAGCATAGGTTTGAGTCCATTCTGCAACTCTTGTTTCTAGTGATTGTTCGATAGTCAAAGTGGTCATAATAATTTGTTTCTATAGTACCATTATAACAGTACAATTATTGAAAATGGTAGCGAAAGTGGACGGAAATAATATTGGCACAAGATCACTTGAAAGCGGTCAATTTGTGTGGTCTATTATCTCCATATTCAATATCAGTAATGCACCATCCCATTGTCTCACTAATTTTGTCTAGCAAGTGATCTTCATCATAAGCGAACCATACACCCAAGGTATTGAGTATAATATCTCTTTGATCGTCCTCTGGAATAGTTCCCTGACTATCCTCGAAATCAAAATTAATTGATTCAACTAAGTAAGATTTTAATTTCATAGGTATTCGATCTCCCCACATTCTACTGCTTCCATGTATTCACAAAATTCATTATGTGCTTTTTCTCTATCTTCTTGCCATTGATTCCAACATAGTTTTCTGTTAATGTCCATTAACTTAGACATATCAACTCCCTCGAAATCTGTCCACTCTGAAACATATCCAATTTGGGTAGCATCATATCCACCAGATTTTAGACTAGGTGCTGATAAAAATTGAAAAGCAATATCAATAAAGAAGTGCCTACCAAAATCCTCTGACTCAATAGTCTGCATAGGTTTGAACTCTAGAGTGTCATCCTCTAATTTGTTTTCAAAAATGTATGTACTTGTCATTGTAATGAATCCTCCCATTGTTGTAATACAAAATTTTCTCTAGCAATTTCTGCTTCCTGTAAGGTGTCGAAAGTCTCATGAACTGAACCAGTATCATCAAATACTTCCCAGTTGCCAACACCATTGAAACAGGGACGTATATCCCATGCTTCATTGATTCCTTCAAAAATAATCTCGTTTTGTAATGTACTCATTGTATCCTCCTATTGAAATTTTGGGTCTGGTTTTACAACATCACTACCTGAGTTGCAAACGAGGTCTAGTAATGAATCGAAATCATCCTGATTCATATCTCCACCAACTCCGAGGTCATTGAAGTAGGATAGCATTTGAACTAGAACTGCATCCTGTTTGTCGTTTAGAGTATAAGTGTTCATGATTAAGAAATTTGTTTGTTATACTATAATGATACTATACCAGATAGTCAAATGGAAGTAAAAGTGGACGGAAATAATATTGGCACACTACCTATTTCGCATAATCGTCTAACGTGATACCTTTTTCATAACAATATTCAATTAGTACTTTATGAATCTCATCAGGAAAAAAATCCCAATCTCCCTTATTCTTAAGATCATCCGCAAGTATATCAACTTGAACATCATCTAATAATGGATAGAATGATTTAATAATCTGAGTCAGGTTAAACTCTATAAAAGTATCCTGATTTGTAATTACAACTTTTCTTCTCATGATAAAATCTCCAACTCTTTATAATTATGACATATCACTCTTCTACCATGATTGTCAATTAGAATAGTAAAATTCTCGGTAGGAATAAATCCCTTACGATCTTTATCTCCCTTAATGTAATTAATTAAGACTTCAAAGTCATTGTTTTTGAACCTGACTTTATCGCCAACTCCTATTACATTAGGCGATACATATCTCTGAATAAATGTCATTTTCTTACCTCGTATTTGATTGTCTCAACTGGATAACCAATAAAATCATATATTTGATTTCTTAGGTCATCTTCGTTTTTTGCTCTCCATCTACCTAGACATCTTTGGTGCATTACATACTCTTCTTGTTGTGTGTATTGTAAATCTGGGTCGCCATCCCCAACTTCACTTAAATAGAGTTCAATTTCTTTTACTTTATATAAGTTCATTAGTATTTTCCCCCTGTATTATTGATGTCAATAAAAAGATCATCTTTATCAGGATAAGGATACTGATTAGCAATTACATCCTGTAATTGAGTGAGTTGATTCTCATCTAATAAGTTGAACATTACATCAACTATATCATGTGCTGTTCCATTATCTCCTTCTTCGATAATGTCATGAATGTCATTTAAAAAAGTCATTAGTTAGTCTCCTCGAATGGTTCTCTTAGTGGTTTTTTGAAAGGTGTTTTCATGTAATCTTGAATCTCATCAACTACCTCGCCAAAACTATCTTCCCAGTAGTTTTGTGCTTCATCAAGAAATTCTGCATCAGGCATATTCTTGTATAGGTCATCAAGATCGTCCATAACATATTGAACTAAATCTTTTGTTGACATATTATCAACATATCTCTCAACTAAAAATGATTTTAGTTCATTAATGATTGCTTTGTCCATTAGAAAAATCCTCCGTTTACTTCTGCATCTTGAATGTTCTCAAAGACTTGTATCTGCTCATCAGATAACTCAAAATCCATATCTCTGAGTAGGTCATATAGTTTTACCATGTGGTAAAACTGATTTCCAGTAAAATAAACTGGTATTGTTTCAAAGTCTTTCATGATTAATAATCGTAGAAAAATGGGTGGTCAGTTTCGCAAGGTTCTGGGTCATATTCTGTATCTGCATCTATATTCTGTTTTAGATTGTCATCATAGATGCGAATAGATAATTCTCCATTGTCTGCTAGACCTATCCATCCCTTACGATCAAGTGCATTGTCAATAATGTCATACACTTTTAGGATTTCTTCATCATTTAGAAATCCGCATATATTCCAGTATTTTTGGGTTTGAAGTGAAGTCATGTTTGTTTGTTTGTTATACTATAATTGTACCATACGGTAATATCAAAATTAAAGTAAAAGTGGACACTAATAAAATTGTCATACACTATTCTCTTTCCATACCCAATTTGTTATATCCTGTTGTCGTGCTTCAGCAGTTCCTACATTTTCCTCAGCGAAAAATGTCCTATGGAATACTTCATAGTCAGCATAATCCCACTCGACTTGCTCAAAAAATGGGTCTTTAATCCATGCTTCAAGTTCCTCTTTTGTTTTGAAATCAATAGTGCCTGTGTTGTTTTCGTGAATTGTAATTCTGTACATTTACCACTCCATAGTAGGTTGTTTGTTTTGTGCTTTTTCTATCTTAGCATGATGTCTATCAACTGAACCCTCTAAGATTTCAAAAATTTCATCAACTTCTGAGATATAATCTGAGTCAGCATATTTTACTGACCTCTCTAAGGAACATAGAATGACACCGATTTGTCCTTCCGTAAGATTGACGTTATGTAATGTGTTTAATGACATGACTACCAATCTCCGTTAGAGTCAGCAAAGACATCTTCATTCCAATGCTCTGTTTTGTCTAGGATACCGCAATGTCTCATAATGCCATCATAGATTTCCATCCCTGATCTTGACATTCTACCTGCTGTGTAATCCCAACCTAGTTCAGTTAGGTTATCCACAATAAAATTGAGTGATACTTTTTTCATGATTATTTGAAGTTGAGTGATTTAACTGGATTGTCTGTGCCTGTAAATGCTATTTCAAGAATAGTCTCTGCCAAGTCTCTCTGGTCAGTAGTCATCTTGAACTCATAATACTGGAAAGCATCTTTGATAAGATCGTAAGATTGTCTGTCAAGTTTGGTCATAGTTGGTTTTGTTTCTATAGTACCATTGTAATGGATGGATGATTCAAATGAAAGTAAAAGTGTGCCACTAAAATCACTGGCACACTAGACGTACGATAGAGGTGGAATGCCCTCTATAAAGATATAGTCAACTACATCCTGTATTTTCTTAGCAATTCTCTCAGAATACTTGCCAGATAGAGGAACACACACCTTACCGTAAGGTTTATGGTATAACTCAAATGCACCTACTGGAACTCTTCCCTCTGTCATTGCTAGTCTGTCTTTAGGGTGTATCCTGATGACTCTACCAATAGTTTGTGCCATTTCGATTGTAGGTAGATTTCTCAACATGATTGTATGAGTAAGACCTGCTACATTGATACCTTCAGATAATATAGAATAATGGAATATGATAAACTTCTTGTTCTCATCCTTACCATATTCTGTAAGAGTATTGAAAAACTCTTCTCTACCAACTTTCTGTCCATTGATGTTAGCACCATACTTTGATGTAATATGCAGTACATCATATCCCTGCATGTATAACCAAGCAAGTGTATCAGTTCTTGTAAGGATAGCAAAAATGTTAGCAGTTGATTGTCCTGCAACTAAAATCTTAGGATTGATAACTGTCATGTCCTCGATCATATCTTTTAGATTGTCGGCATCAACTTCATGAGCATTGTATCTGTCTCTTACTCTATCTGTTTTAAATGGTATTACTTCGGGTGGTAATATTGAACCACCATCAATAAGTTCCTGTGCAGTTGTTTGCTCTAATACTGAACCATATACCTTACGATTGCACATCCCTCTGACTCCGTTTACACTTTTCTTACCTCTGGATACTTTAGGTGTAGCAGTAAAGAAAAACTTACGAGTTCTGGGTCTGTGTGATAGTTGCTCAATAGGAATAAAGAAGTTCTTAGCAGTTCCATTGTGTGCTTCATCAAAATAGATTGTATCAATTAGAATACCACTTTCTACCACTCTGTGTAATGAATGATATGTAGTAAAGATGATACGATTCTCTCCTGTCTGCATCACATTGTTCTGCCATCTTACAATATGATCTGTCTTAAGTGTACTTGCGTAGATTGTCTCTCCGCTATGTACATGTAAACACTCTATTGAAAGATTATGCTTACCATCTAAGTTCTGCTCAAAAAATTCTGAACATAGTTGGTTTGCCAATAATATACGAGGAGCAACAACAACAATAGTCTGGTCTGACTTGTTTGATAGTTCTCTGATTGTATCAGCGATCATGACGAATGTTTTACCACCGCCTGTAGGAATAATAACCTGACCATGACCAGTTGTCATTGAGTTGTACGCTCTGGTCTGGTGTGGTCTTAATGAATCTGAGAACATAATTTCTTTAACTTGATTCCATTATAGCATAAAAAAGACCCCTGTGTAGGGGTCTTAACCACTTAACCAACTGTCCACTATGGAACTGTCTATAAGGAACAAACTTAAAAAAACTTATAGACGAGAGGAAACAAAACACGACCAACTGCTTAAGTTCGACTTAAATGCGTATGCGAGTGGTTTCAACTGCTAGTTGAATCTGCTTAGTCATCCTAATGACTTCACTTTCGGTATCCGCAACCTTGAAAGTCTTATGTTGGTGGGTTTGTTTCCCCACTATTAATATAACAGGTCTGCGAGAGGATTAGTAGTCTCTTGTGCAACTACTTCAACTGGCACACGTTGGTCTATCAAATTACTATATTCTTCATGCAACTCACATCCAATATAATCTCTACCTAATTGCTTGGCAACCATAGCAGTAGTTCCTGATCCCATGAATGGATCAAGAACTATATCTCCCTTCTCACTCCCTGCCAGTATGCAAGGTGTAATTAAGTCAGGTGGAAATACTGCAAAATGACTTCCCTTATATGGTTTATTTGTTATTGACCAAACATCACGTTTATTTTTCCTGTCATAAGACTTGGTAAGACCACTATGAGGAGATAACCCACTCCCACTATTATGGTACTTACCATTTGTGCGGTTTCTTGTCCCCCAGTCTTGCTTGACTGGTTCTTTAATTGCTTCATTGTCATAGTAATACTTCTTGTTTTTAGATAATAAAAATATGTACTCATGTGATTTAGTACATCTATCTTTTACGGACTCTGGCATTGGATTAGGTTTATGCCAGATAATATCCTGACGTAGATACCATCCGTCCGATCTCATTGCAAATGCAAACATCCAAGGGATACCAATTAAATCCTTTTCCTTGAGTCCTTCTAATTTATTGCCACGTTTATTGCATTGTGTTGGTAGGTCTTGATTAGTTTTAGATACTGATTGTTTAGGATATGATTGACCTTTACCAGGTCTATAATTATAATAACTATCCCCTAAGTTAATCCATAGAGTACCATCATCAGTTAATACATTCCTAACTTCTTTGAATACACTTACCAGTTGATCTATAAACTCTTCTGGGGTTTTCTCTTGTCCTATTTGATTCTCTTCTCCTCCATAGTCTCTTAATCCGTAGTATGGTGGCGAAGTTATACAAGTTCTTGCCTGTTCATCAAATTGTTTGAGAGTGTCTCTGCAATCTCCATATAATATTGTATTTCTCATAATATTACCTTTTCCAATAACCATCTTACTTCCTTGAATGATATTCTCTTACGATACTTACCACTCTTTTGAGTTGATTTAAAACTTGTCATATAGAAATCATTTGTTTGTTGTCTATACTCTTCCATTGCTTCATTGAATAGAGGTATATGTTTGTCTCTAAGATATGATGACTCAATAGGAAACTTATTTCTGTTAGTTGTTTTACATTTATTATTGCCATCAACAAGACCTCTCCTATCCTCGTCCTCCATCCTTTTTAAATAGATATTATCTTCATCTACCATGTCAATACCATTGATAATATAATCACTAAAATTAGGTGGATTAAATGTCATAGGAAAATTACTTCCCTTTGGTGTGTAAACAACGTTAGGTATAAGTTCTTTACCATTGACATATAGTCCAGTAGCAGTTTGTTGAGGTACAAAATATGCTACACCTGCGGGATTATCTGTGTCTGAAAATAGTTTCATATCAAATTTATCCCATGCAAATAATCTATCCTTAAATAGATTTTGATTGAAAAATGTTGAGGGTATAATTGCTGCAACATAATCACAATTATCTAACATTAATTGTAAACAATCGAGGTATAAATCTTCATGCTTTACAATTACTGGTAGTCTCTTTCTTGATATAATTGTCTTTGCTAAGTATGGTGGATTAGTAATACATACTTGATAATCTGTAGGAAAATCTTTTATAGTATCTCTTATCTCTACATTAAAATGTTGAGGGTCAATATCATAACCTACCCATGCTGTATCTATGAAATCAAATAGATTCCCTGCACCTGCAAATGGTTCTAATATTGGTTCATCTTTAGGTACTAAACTATACCATGATTTAAAAGCATCAGAATTATTAAATGGGTCAGTAGTTGTATAATATTGACCTAATAATTGTTTACTTTGCATAAATTAACTTTTCTATTCCAGTATGAGGTGTACTATAAACTGATTTAGTTCCTATTGAAATTAATCTTTCTTGTAATGATTTATGATTTACAACCCAAAGATTTCCCTGTGGGTCATCAAACTCTTCTTTGAGCATATTATACTCCCTTTCTAAGTCTGTGTCAACTAAAGCAATGTAAACTAAATCTTTTCTTATTGATATATCTCTACCCCACTTTAACCATCTTTGTTCTTCTTGAAATACACTTCCTTGATGTCCACCTGCTTTTTTCTTATGTCCTAAACAATACTTATGACTTCCCCATGCGAATAGTTTACCACCATTTTCTTTAACTTCAAAATCAATAGTTTTAACATCATTAATTGTATTACCAAACTTCTTTTTATATAATGCGTTAGGATATGTTTTACCATCCATTGCAGGTCTTAATAATGAGTTAGGTAGGCAATCTACCTTAAATCCATAATTTTTTACAACTTGATCTATACCATTAAGTGTGAATACTTCATCCTGTCCACTCTGTTTTGATGAGGATTTACCCAATACAACCGCTAACATTTTAGATACTGCACTATTACCTTGACAGTTCATGAATAAATCTCTCTCTCCACATCCATGAAATTCTAAATGACGTTGCAATGCAGTTTCATTGATATATTTCTTGATCGGTTCTTTATCTAATATTCCTTTCTCTAAAATTGTTGCGACAGTTTTCCATGTCTCATCTTGTCTCTCACTCCTTAGATTAGAAACATCAAATTCAAATAATACTGGTCGTAGTTTCATGATATAAAAGTATTAACTACATTATAGCATAAAAAAGACCCCTGTAAAGGGGTCAATTAAATTACTGGAACATTTCGCTACATATTCTCCTACATTGATTTGGGTGCGAGTTTTCTGTTGAACATTCGATTAAACAATCGAAGTAATCGTTTTGAAGTTCATCTATATCTGCACTCGTAAAAGTGTTATCATTAAATGATGCCATTTGATTGATTGAAAGTATATTGTGCATAAGATGAGGTTAAATGTGTACTATTCCATTACAACTAAGTTAGGGAACATTGGTCTATCCTCCACATTCTACACTATTATTTACTATTATAATATGTTTTGGAATCCTAATTGTTGCAAGAATTAATGCCTATCTTTCAACTCTCCACTCTGGGTCATTAGTTGGATGCACCCAAAATTCTATCCCTGTAGATGGATTTCTAATTTTCCATTTGTCAAGACGTTCTGAAACCCACATGTTAGGATCTCTCCTCATGTGATAGACAAACATTTCTCTTGCTTTTCTTGTTTTAGGATAAACCCTAACTCTACCACTCTGCATTTGTCAAGTAAGATATTGTATCGTCTTGACTACCAAGTACAGAAGAAACCCAATCCTCTTCCCCCTCCTGAGTTTTTTCTTGTCTTGTGTCATAGTCCACCTCAAGGTAGTTTTTTTTCTTCATAACCAAATCCTCCATTTTGGAATTGACGTTCTTCCTCTGCCTTGTCTCTAAGTTCCCTTAAAGCAAGTTTGAGTTTATGCAGTTCCTCACTATCGTATAGTGATGGGTCTTGCTCACTCTTTTTGAGTGCATGTTTTAAGAGTCTAATTTGACCCTTTGAACTAAAGAACTTTCTCATTATAGTCTATCCATATCTTTTCCATGCCTATTAGTAGACACCTCTTCTACTGGCACAGGTTTAATTTTAAAATTTGCACTAAATGTAATGCGTGTTTTACTTCCTCTATGAGGTGACACTAGGTGTAGATAATGTGATGGGAACATTAATATATCACCATCTTTCACCTTTGGTATTGTTAATTGCTCATCAGGTGTATTTAATACATCATCTATACCTAACAATTTAATTGTTGAGTGTTCTTGATTGTAAAATCTAAATCCTGAGTCTGTCTCGTCAGCAAGTTGATAAAAATATACCATACTGATATTTGTACCATCAGCATCACTGTGGTCATGTATCTCTTGGTAATCCCCTACTTCATATTTATTTGCCCAACCATTTTCCATAGTGATGTCAACATCAACTTTAGTGCCTACATGTTGCACAAATCTATCCATAGTTGGTTTAATACATTTTAACCATGATTGCCATAATTCGTATGTATTATTATCATGTCCCCATGATGTTTTAACTGCACAATTCCAACCTTTTGGATTAAGGAAATTGTCATCATTATTTAAAAAGTCACTAAAAATTTCTTTAGTTGTTTCTTGATCTTCTGTTGAAAGTTGATCGTGAAAGAACCATTTAGGACTAAACACTTTTATTGTCATTGATGTTTATAAAGGTCTTTTAGGTGTAATGCTTCAGTTATCTCTTCTATATCTTTCATTTTCTTTTCATATTCCTTAAATGGTATTGCACCATCACGAAAATACTGCTTTTGCAGTTGACATACATACATGATTAATGAGTCTTTGACTATTAATTTCTGTTTGTGATCTATTATGGCACTATGCACTATCATTTTCGTAATGTTTTAACGTACTCTATCATTTTATCACGTATCTCCATCATTTCAAGGTAACATCCTTGATTATATGCACATGCACGTAATTTAGGGTCTGGTTTCAATAGAGATTCTATAAAGAGATCAAGTCCTCGATTAAACTTAATCTCTTTTGATTCTTCTCCAATAGTATTTTGATCCATTAATATTGAGTTGTGTAATCTAAATCCATGTCAGCAAATGAAGCATCATCATAGTCTAGTTCTTCATCATCAAAAGTCTCTCTCTTCGTTGAGTCTTTTAATTCTTTTGTCTGTTTTTTTGTCATAATTTGACTCAGATTGGAAACGATTTTTTGAACCTTTTTGACGTTTATCCCGAATTGATTTGCCGAAAGAATAACTTTCTGAACCATTACGTCTAAATGTCTTACCCATGATAGATTAGTTTTTACTAAACATATTTGTATTATATATTAGCATAAAACTCATTCATTTACAAGATTTTTCACATAACTTTCTAGAAATGTATCTTCTGTATCTTTTTTGACAACTGGTTTTGATTTGTCTATGACTAAATCAAGACTATCAAATACGAAACCCACTCCATGCAAAAAATCCTCGATCTTTTCTACCGTATCCGCTAGATAAGTCGAGTTAAATTCTTTAGTTGTGACAGTTCCGTCTGTATCGTCTGTACATACGAGGTTGAACTCTGGCATTTTTTCTTTGCTATTAGAGTCTAGTATAGCAAATAAAATTTAATTTGGCAACCCCTACGGTACAGTTATAGTAACGTCACTTCCTGAGTATGTGTATGCAGTGACAGTACCTGCTGCATCTGTAATTCTAATATATCCATGTCCTCCTGCTGCTGCGTTAGAGTCTCCTCCTACTGATATTCCACCTGCAGGGTATCCATCCTCTCCTGCTCCTGCGGGCATCCTTGCTTCTCCTCTGTGATTTCTTACGTTAGTACAATATGTTGGGTTGGTATAACCTGAACCTCCTCCTCCACCACCCATTGTGTTGGACTCTGAGTATCCACCTGCACCTCCACCATAATATCCTCCTCCACCTGCACCACCGTAGCAGTTTGAGTTTGGTGTACCACCTTCTAATGCTCTTGCTGAATAAGAACTACCGTCTTGACAGTTTCTACCACCCTCATGTGCTGAACCTGCTCTACCTCTATATTGTATCTTATATTCGTATGGGGATGAACCATCTTGTCCAGTGACACCTCCACCTGCACCACCCCAGTTTCCTTCTTGGTTTCTAGATGAACCACCTCCACCTCCACCACCTGCAATAANAACCATTAATATCTGCTTCTACATATCCTCCACCACCACCTTCTGCACCATATGACCATCCACCTGCACGACCTCCACCGCCACCTGCTCCCCAACATTGAATTTTATATTGCCTTCCTTCTCCTTCTGTATTAACCCATGCAGTACCATTATATACCATTGTCTTGTTGGTAGTAGTGTTTTGCACCATTTCCCCTGCAACTACACCACTCGTAGGTAATTGTGCAGTTGTTTTCTGTGGTAGTTTTAATTTAGTGTCTGCATCGACTTCCCCTGTAGCAGTTATGTTAGTCGCATTTACAGTTCCTACATTCAGTTGTGACATCTTACCAATAAATTATATCTTCTGATATATTTATATTAAAAATGTTGTTATCCAAGCATATCCTATTAACCATGCACATAATCCACCAAGTACTTTGTAATACTTTCTTATAGGTGTACCAAAGTATTGTTGTCCTATCATTAAACACTTGTGTGCAGGGGATAATAAGTATCCTGAGTATTCTGTTGCCAAGAACCATACAAGATATTGATGACCAAATATTATTACAAGTGCTGAGGTCATTCCTGCGTATTTACCTGATGACCCCATAATCCATGCTGCTATTGTAGCAACTATTGATACTGGTATAATCATAGTTGGATTTGCTGCTGATAGATATGCCATTACAGGTGCTTTGATGAGTCCTACAACACCACCAAGTGCTAATACTATCGTTGCAATAATAGCAAACTTACCATCAAGAAACTGACCCCAGTTCCAATCCTTACAAATATAAGCATAATAACAACACATTACTGCGAACCAAGGAAAGAAAAATATTGCTCCTGCTTTTCCTACACACAATAAGAACCATATCGTTGCTATAAATGGTGCCCAACCTCTTAATGCTCTCTGCCAATCAAAGTCTTGTATTCCATCCATGTTAGGTAATACACTTCGGGGATCCACCTTACTAAAAATATACCACCATGTGTACGTCAAACATATTACAAGTGGTATGAATGTATATGATAGCATCTGTCCATAAGTTATACCTAACGCTGCCATAGGTAATATGATAGTCTTTTCTAATGGACTCCACCAATAGTAGTGATGTGTAGATAGATAATCAATAATACCAAATGCACTCCTCTTCTTCTTATCAGGTGGTGCTATAGCATCTAATAATGGTGCTGATAATGCAACTCTACCTGGTATTGGTAGCACTCCACCAAATATAGAGGTGATAATTATCATCACCCTATTGTCTTTAATATATCTCTTTGCAAGTGAGTAAACATCATTGAGTACATTATACTTACGGATATATCCTCCCAGTATCATGATACCAAAGATATAACCCATGTAGAGTTCTTTCTGTAAGATTGATAATAGTATTTCAAGCATAATTGAAATTAATTACTAAACGATAGTCTGAGTCAGATGTAGTTGTGCCTGTATGCTCAGTATGATTTGGAAATGTTACAAATCTATTGGCAACGGACTCTATGATAGTACCATCTTCAAATTTTGTAAATCCATTATTAGTATTCATGTATAAAATGGACGTTTTCATGTGATCTTTGATAGGATGAAACTCTGAGTCTGTGACATCATGATGATAACCATGTTCTATTATTTTTCCTTGATTAGGCATTATATTTGCCTTAATCTTAAATATAGAAATTGGTTGTATGACTCTTAATACAGGATGTAATATGTTTATTGTATCATCTACAGGAGAATATCTCTCGTAAAATAGATGAGTAAATTGCATATTATAGTCTGCATTTTGGTCGCTATCATTGACAACTTTAGATGCGTACCAAGGAAAATTCCATGCCATCAATTCTGAGTGCATTTGTTCAAACTCTCTGATAGGTAGAAAATTATCTTTTATATCAATCATTTTTCAATTACTAATATATGTAATCCGTTCCACCAACTTTTATCATCTTCTGCTATTTCTGTCCTGAGTGTTTTTTCAAAGATTACATTTTTATCTTCTTGAAACTTCTTAGCATTATCCACTACACCATTAAAGTTAGCATCATCTATGACTAAAATATAATTATCCTGTGCCTGTTCATGTAGATGTTCTAAGTTTTTATTCATATTATCACCCACTTCACCATCATAAAATATAACATCAGGTCTATATTCATTATTAGGCAACCATTGTAATATAGGTTTAACAACAAATCCAACTGAGGTATCAAGATTCATCCATTTATCTGCGTTCTTAACCATTTCATCTATTGGATTCTCTACATCAAATTTTTTATCTAAATCTTTCTTCTTTGGTTTAATAACTCCATCACTATAATCATCTATAGCGTATGCGTTGACAGCACTATTTTTATATAATGCTGCAAATAGTGTACTACCCATGTAGCAACCAACATCAGCATATACTGTGCCACGTTCTGAACATAGATTATTTAATAAATGTCTGACTTTATCAGATGATAATCCTAATACATCATATCCCTCTGGATTAAACCTAGAATTGTTGTCCGTTGCTGCGTCAATCGCTCGGATCACACGATCCACATAAGGATTCATAGTACGTTTCTCCTTCTTCAATACAGATTCTACCACGGATTCACAATAGTTGCAATCCCAACAGTCAAATCTGCAACTTTTAATTTTGTTTCGCCATATATTTATAGGTGCATCTTTGATCTTCACATCAGTTAGATACCTATCAAATTCTGGATATAATATAGATTTACCTTCATCCCAACGTTGTATCAAGTCTAGTGACTCTTTAAATCTGGTTGCTGATTCTCTACCATGCAACTTAAATACATCTATAACATCTAAGAACTCCTCCCAATCCTCCCTCCAAGGCGGTAGGTTCGCTTCCTTTAATGAAAATGCAGGGTCGTACTGATCCCAACGTGAACAAGATACCCTACTAATATCACTATCAAAATACTGAGGGTCACTATCCTTTCTTGTACTGTTATATTGATAATGTTCTGGCATAATAGGGCATCCACCCCAACAATGCTCATTAACAAGTAATGATAATTTTACTGGATTACCTTTCTCTGCACAATATTCTTTTGCTTCCTTGAGTCTATCTAAGAGTGGTCTGTCTCTCATTACATCACGATCAAGATTAATGTAATTGAAACCTGCACTTGCAAGTGAAACTATCTCATTAGGTTTAGATACCTCTCTAAGTATAGTATTTTTAATATACAATTCTGGATATTCTTTCTGTATCTGTCCAGTCATTACCCATGATGTATGAGGTATAGTTGCTATCCTCACACCATTATCATATAAAAATTTAAAGTTGGTAATAAATTCCTCAAGATTTTTTTGATCTGGTCTTACCCATATATTATTAAATGTAGCAGATAATGGTAGGTCTGTTTTATCTCTAATATAAAATGCGTTCTTTACTGCCTGTTTACTATCATTCACACCACGAAATACATCCCCCATTGCATCTTGCATGAATGGTGGCATCCTTGTAGTGAAATACAGGTCGTATATTAAATGCTTATGCTTATTAAGAAAAGGTATTACCTTATCTTCAATATCATCAGGACTTATCTTCGGGTTTATCGGAAGGGAGAATAGATCTTCCTGTGACATTGTTGTGTGCATAATCAGTTAGGACTCCTGTAGTATCAAACATTTGTGGTGTCTCATTTTCCATGAGATGCTCGACCTTTTTCTCTGCTGCTGCCTTGATCTTACCTATGTTGATATTCATAGCAGTAGAATATGTTAATGCAAGATCAGTCACTGCTGCCTGATCTTCTGGACTCATCATTAACATACTATCAAGATTACCTGCCTGTAATCTACCAGTTGTTAATAAATCAAGAGCAGATTGTTTTGCCATCCTTGCAATCCAATACTTATGCTCCTCTTTCTCTTCAATTTCTTTATTTAATACAGTTTCTTTGAGTTCTTCAAAGTCATATTCCTCATTAGGATTTTTTCCTAACTTCTCTTTAATAATTCTAAGTAGACCATCTATCTCTTCTTTAGATTGACGCATTTTATTATCCCACACTTGTAGGTCAATGTAAAGAAGTTCTAACTCATACTCTTTATCTTGCTTGTAAAATTTATTTTCTTCTTCTACCATTTCTGACTTCGTACGTTCAATATCATTTAATGTACGTTTATATTGTATAGTCACTTTTTGTATAGCATTGAGACGAGTCTGTATTTCCATGATCGCCTGTCTCATTTGTCGCCAAGGAGTGACTTGTGAGTTTACTACAAAATATTTGTTTTGATATTCCGTCTGCCCGAAAAATTGTGAGTCTGTCCAATCAATTAAGTTTTTATCAAATTCACTCAAGTCCCAACCTTCCTTGAGATCTCTCATGTCTGATAATGTCTTTTCAAATGGAATAGAAACCTTAGGTTTCCTATGTCCTTTAGAACTGGATTCCGTACTTAATTGCTTCTTTTCTGCTGATGAGTCCTGTTTCTTCATCCTGTGTGCACCTTCCGTAATCTAAACATTGTTCACTTGTCATTGCTACACCAAAGTAATCTTCTAAGAATACATTAATCTCTGCTACATTAGCACAAGACTTTAATTTGGTTATCAATGTTTGTTCTTGAACTGCAAGGTCATAAACTTTAGCTTTCCATGATGCTTGCTTCTCAATCACTATAGCAGCAAAGTCTGCGGTTGTCAATCCCCTAACCTCTGCTAATCTATGTATCAGTTTTGTCTCAAAGGAATTATCAGCAATATATGCGGTTGCCTCACATAATTGATCTACCCATGTTTCTCTTTCTAAGAAACCCCATGAGTCATATAATGTTGAATATCTTTCTTCAAATATCTCTTGAATCTTTAATGTTATTACCCCTGTCATAAAAGGATTAACATACTTAGCACCAAGTGTAGAGTCAACTTCTACTTTTTCTTTGAGAGTTGTACCATCATCATCTTCGCCATATTCAGATTTCATATTTCTGACTTCACCCCAATATCTCATACCAAAACTTGCTGTATTATAGTCAAATCTTAGATAGTGTACATGAGGTGGTATATACTGGAATTGTTCATCATCTAAAGAATAGTATTCCAAAGCAAGGTTTTCACCCATCTTTGTGCCTACAGTTGCAATATGAGGATATTTTTCTTCGTCTATGACGATTATGTCAGGATTCGTTGCCATTAGTAATTAGGAATAGTTGTACCGTAGTCGTATTGCACTGAACCACCAGTAGTTGTACCAGATATTGAACTGGATGAACAACAGTGAGCAGAACTCATACCATCGTGACCAGTTGGGGGTGATGATCCACCAAGATTATTGTATGAATCGGTTGCATAGTTCACCTTGAAAGTATTATTGTTCTGAGCACCATTGTAGTTTCCTAAACAGTATCCCTTTCTCATACCCATTTCAAAGTTTTCTTCACCCATATTACCAAAGTCAAGACCTCTGACCTGTATGCCTGTAGTATCATCACACTTCTGATTACCATTTTGTGCGTTATTACCAGTTCCAACATACATATGTCCGATCATAGTAGGAAGTATTTTCTTCCATCCATCACCACCAGGACCATGATTCCATGATGTCCATGACTCGTTTGCCCATCTAAATCCTGCTCTTGAACCTGATCTCTTCCACCATCCCATGAGTCTACCATGTCCTCCCCATGTTGGGTCATCACCACCATCATTCTGATTAGGTGGGAAGTTAGATGTTCTCATAACTTCTGTTGTAAGATTAAATACGTCAGTTCTTGCATTACCACCACCATGTAAGTAAGAATATCCTCCTGCAAATACATGATCTTGGAATGAACCCATAGATGCTCTATTTACTGTCATGTCCCATGCAGATTGATGAGTTATTCCTGCTTCATTTGTCATACTGAAACCAGAGGTATATGTTGATGATCCTCTGTATGTGTTTTCCATTGAGTGATAGAAATGTCTCCTATCATTCCATGATCCAGACATATATGCACCAGACCTGTCTAGTGTATCTCCTAAGTTAGTTGATGTATCAGTAGCATGAACTGTTCTATTAACATTACTCCAAGGTGAACCTGATCTATATCCTCCTCCTACATATCCATGTGTCCAAATTCTTGCCATTGACCAGTCTGTATCTGTACCATCCAAAGACCAAAATGCGTTTGTACCATCAGATTTAAGTGAAGCATTAACTGAATAGTCATCACTATATCTACTTGAACTTTGTACTGGTATTCCACCTGCACCTGCTATAGGACCCCACTCTGTGACATTTGTAGTAGAGTTATGTGCGTACCCTTCAAAGGTTCGATCGGTACTATTGTAGCGGAACATCCCTTCTACTGCCGATCCTGGTCTCTGTACTGTAGTTCCTACAGGAACTATCATACCATCTGTATTTGCAATATCGAGACTTACCCTCGGTGATGTAGTTCCAATACCAACTCGATTATTAGCAGAATCTATGTAAAAAGTTCCTGAGTCAAAATTAAAGTTTCCATTAGAAACCAACTGAAACTCAGCAGTACCACCACCGCCACTCAGGGAAACAACTTTATCAACATTTAATTGTGACATTTCAGAATTTTATCCTTCGTATTATTTATCAGATACCGTACGTATCTTTGTAGTAATCATAAATTTGTTGCCTTTCTGCCTGTGTAATATGTCTATTATAGACCATAAAGACACCAAAACCACCACAATTCTGTGATGAACTATGAGGATTTCGACTACTATCACCCCATGCACCTATGTGATGGAATCCTCTATTGAATCTACTTGAACTATTATTGATAGTAGCACGAGCACTTGATTCATCTTTAAAATAACATTGGTAGTTAGGAGAATATTGTCCAGATTCATATGAAGAAAATCTCCATGTGTACATATTCAATTTAGTATCCCAGTCAGGGAACTGGTCAATATCATATCCAGTATCTTGGAAACCACTAGCATTGTTATCATACATACCAAGATTTCTTGTACCATCCTGTACAATAATATGATGGTCATTATCTCGTGATCTCAATGGTGTTCTCCATTGACTGTTATCAGTCCTCCATTTCAAGAAAAATATAACAGATAAGTGAGGAAAGTAAGGTGTATCTGTATAATTACCCTGTGAAACTAATTTAGCACAACCAGAACCATTTGATGAAAAATCCATATATCTGACAACTTGACCATTAATATTGTCCTGAGCATATCTATCTGTAGGTATGGCAGTATGAAAATTGTTTCCACTTATATCATACCAGTAGTTTGCATCTTGATCACTTGCCTGAGGTTTTAATGATCTTTCATTATTAGCATCTAACCACATGAATAATCCCTTACGAGGTACATCAGTAGTTGTGGAACCTGCAGTTGAGGATCCACTTTTCATCAAGTTTACCCATGAAGTACCATTATATCCTTCTACAGTTTGTTCTTCAGTATTATAACGTATCTGTCCTGCGTCTGGTGATGCAGGTCTATCTGCTGTTGTTCCTGCAGGTAATACTAAACCAGAATCAGGGTCAGCAGCATAACCACCTCTTATTAATAAATTGGCACTAGAAGCAAAACGAATCTCAAAATTATGATCCGAGTTTGCTACTAATTGTTCTACTCTTACTGTACTCATCTTACAAAGAAATAACCTGGATGACCTTGACCACTTGCAGGACCTGAACCATAGATTCCCTGAGAGGTATTACCAGTATAACCCCACAGAACTCTATTATTACTATAACGAGATGTCTGATTGCCAGATGGATTTGAGTGATAATCAAATACTTTATAATTGTTATCATATAATCTAATATTCTCCCATCCACCAGGTTGCTCCCAGTTGTAAGGATATACATGAGAGACTCTAAAGTTTCCTTCTCGTCTGTCACCCTGACGACCATCCCCACCAGTATTTAACGCACTATGATATTGAATACCACCACGATATTTAATGAATGAAGCATAGTTCCACTCATCATTTGCTACTGTACCACCATTATAAGTATCATATACCCCGCCTGGTGGTTGTGTATTATTCTTTGCTAGTCTTACATTTATTGTCTCTTCACCACCATTAGTCCTTGAACATACATCACGAATGAATGTGTCAGCGTATTTTCTACCACTTGTTGAACTATAATAATTACCTGATACAGGAACATATTGTGCAGTCACACCATCAATTGTTTGAGAATATAAATTGTCTGCCTCAAATACTCCGTAATGATTAGTACTTGAACTTCCTGCAGTCATAACACATATCCATCCACCATCATAATTATCACAGTCAACATAACAATATGTTGGAGAATCGTATCCTATAGGTTGTATCCAATAATAACCAGAGGGTCTACCTGCCTGTTTTATTTCTCTACCATTTCTTGCAGGTGTAGCATAATTACCTGCAGTATTTCCTGCTGCACCTGCAGTTCCTATACTTATCCATGTGCTGTTATTATAAACTTCAAATGAACCAGTTGTAGTATTAAATCTTATTTGTCCTACCTTACTATTAGCTACACTAGGTCTTTCTGCAGTTGTGCCAGTAGGAACTCTATGTCCACCTCGATGATTAAACTTCAGAGTACCTTGAATTTCTAGGGTATGTCCAGTCGAAACATTGACCTGCCCTACAGTTTGCGGAGTACCACCTAAATTACTGACGTTTAATTGACTCATGTTTATGTTTTATCAAATGTTAATGGATATGCTGCCCATCCACCTTGAGTTCCCACTGAAGGATATGCAAGTGCAGAAGAGTTAATATCGACCATTTCAATCATATACCAACGATAACCTGCTGTATTACTGAAAGATCTAGATACTTGTCCTCCTTCACTACCAGAACCTGATCCACCAAAGTGAAGTCTATCAAGATATGTCCAAAAATTTGCTGTCTGAGTAAAGTTTCCACGATGAACATCTTGATTAGTTCCCCAGATGTTTACATTACCAACCATGTTTCCATGTTTATACCATCTGATTCTATTTAACACTTGTCCAAAGTCCCACTCGGTCACTTTGACAGCAAAATACTGTGGCCAAGCAACATTACCAGGACTACTATGTCCTGTATGAAATGCAAAGTCATTGCTGCTTGTTGATGAAACATACTCTAAGAATGAACGTGTATTAGGTGTTGAACCTAAAGTTTCATCACCAGTTGTACCATCATTATATCTTAATCCTTCAAACAATATTGGATTTTCTGTTCCTGTGACTGCTTGATGATTTGTGTTTATTGCTCCCTCTGCTACACTAAATCCTCCACCTGTACCAATAGTACCGACTGCTCCTGCTGTATTTGTAGTTCCTGCCTCATTTACCCATACATTATCCTTATATAATCTTAATCCTTGTGTCTCAGCATTATACTGTATGCTACCACTCTCATGTGGAGAATCTTCTTTTGCAGTATCAGGACCACCATCAGCAAACGTTGATGCACTTGATGCTCTTTCTAATTGTGCTCCTACCCACCATATACTTCCACCGTTATGTCCACTATCAGGACCACCAACTCTGACTTGAAGATTTGTTGTGCTACCGTTAGTTAATGTTCTTGTTATTGAAAATCTTTGCCAACTTGTAGTTATTGTAAAACTTGTATTATGTGCGACTGTATAACTTCCACTATCAGGGCACTCAAAAAGATACAACTCACAATTACTTTGAGTTCCAGATGCTTTTGCGTATACACTAAAAGTCCACTGTTGTCCTTGAGCAGCAGGGCAAATATTATATGCTGCTGAATTATATGTGTTTGTATATGAATCATTACCAGTAGTGACCATCTTTAATGGCACTCCACCTATACCTGTAGGACCTGCTGTTCCAGTATCTCTAGTTAATGTACATCTAACACCGCTATTCCATCCTACATTAGTAGCATCATTAGGATTTGCTGTAAATAAATCTAAAGGAAAGAATTTATGGGCAAGAAAATTTTTTGAACCATATACAGGTAAATCCTGATATGACTGTGAGGTTAAAAATCTAACATCACCTTCATGTGCTATGGTGGACTCTTTGGTAAGAGTAACTTTAAAACCAGAATTACTTGTACCTTGTAAATATCCAACGTTGAGTTGACTCATTATCTAACACTCCAACTACCACCTGATTCTATAGTGACTGTATAGTTATTTGCGATCGTTATCGGTCCTGCACTCATACCGTTTGCAAACTCTGAACCTGCTGTAGGTCCTATAGTTAAGTTTTCTGATATAGTATTTGCATTTGTACGAACTATACTATCTGTTCCTAGTGAAGGTCCTCCTCCTGCTAGTGCTGCCCATCCTGCACTTCCTGTACCATCATCTGCCTTGTAGATTTCAGCAGAGTCATTAGTTGAGTTGAAACGCATTGTACCAACATCTACACCTGTAGGTCTTTGAGCTGTACTACCTACAGGAAGTTCAAATACACTATTGGTATTCAAAAATTTTAATGTTGTGATAATTGCACTTGTAGTGTTAGCAATCTGGTTTCCAGATATTCTTGAAATAGCCATGAGATTAGATAGGTAATTCTAAGATGTGAACTGTGTCCGTTGATAGAGGTGCATCCCCAGATGAGAATACAACGTTAGCACCATTTGTATCTACTGTATAGTTAGTTCCTGCAATCTGTGCTACACCATTGAGGAATAC
>NTLX01000024.1_pt1 | contig 30339 bp, 49 predicted proteins | sample 1251771 | NCBI WGS metagenome assembly NTLX01 (sample SAMN07250028, study PRJNA358725) | marine metagenome | isolation source: viruses from ocean water | place: Pacific Ocean: North Pacific Subtropical Gyre | collected 2015
GCTCTCATAGCGTCTCTAACCGCCTGTTTGTCTCCATAGTCTTCACTCAAATCCATTCCGAGGAATGCTCCGCCGCCGCGAACCATATCCTTGAACACGCCTTTAACACCGGTGACATTTCCGCCAGTTACGGTAACCATCGCACCTTCAAGAAGCGAGATACCGGACTCGGCGTTAATCGCGCTGCTGACCGCGCCTGTATACGCATCTAATCGTTTAGTGTATTCAGATGGTGTAATTTTTTTACGATCCAACAAATCTTTTAGCGCAGCCGCTGTCGCAGTATTTTGATTTTTCAATGCAGTGACAGCGGAGGTGCCAAGAATGTTTGCCGGGAATGAGCCTTCTTTTAAGTCACCCTTACTAATAAAGATTGACTCGCCCTCTCCGTAGTCTCTGCCGTTGTAGCTTGTGCCGCCTTTACCCACGACCATCTCAACAACATCCGCGTTGGCTCGTGCCAGTGCACGCTCTTCTGCACTAATTTTGCTAGTCTCTGTTAGGCCATATTGCAAAGCAGACAACTTGAGCTGACGATTGAATTCGTCGCGCTTTGCTTTGTCTTTTATGAGCATGTCTGCCCCATCGCTCATGGCGGATGCGATGTTCTCAATGGCTCGAGGACTCTTACCTGCCGCCATGGCAAAACCAATTTTAGCAAGGATGAGGCCACTGTCAGCGCCCTCGTACCCCGGTGCCTTATCCATGAACTCCTTAATAAACCCATCCAATGTAGACTTTTGATCAGCTTCGTTGCCTTCGTTAATTACGTTTTCAATCTCTTCCTTTGTGGCCGCAACGGTGCCCGTGGTTCCGGTCTCTGAAGGATCGCCAGATGCGTCAGTTCTAGCCTGTTCTCTCTCTTCAAGAATCTTTTGAATTTCTTCGTCAGAGGGTTTTGATGTGGGGAGTGTAACAGCATCAGACTCTTTTGAATCGTCATCGCTAAAGGTAGGTGTTTCATCGGTGACCATAGCAGAATCACCCATAACAATACCTTCCATAATATTGGCAGCACTCCGACTATCAACATCCATGCCAGCGTCATCTATCGCAAGTCTGGCTATTCTCTCTGCGGCTGTTTCAGGCAGACCTTTACTGCCTGCACCCTCTTCACCAACACGAATATTCTGTGCGCCGGGGAGTTCTTTCATAATCTGCACGGCGGGAGGCAGTGGTTTAGCTTGAACACGAGTGATATCCAGCCCAGGAACAACAATGTCGCCGTCATCAATGGCTTTAGCAAGAACAGGAGGAACTTGTACCAATCCAGCGTTGATGCCTTTAATCAGGTCTGGAGAGAGTTGTGATTTGCCGCTTACGACTTCACGAGCAAATTCTGGCGTAATCATCTCACCAGATGCGGCAAGTCCTGTCCCAAGATTAAACCCAGCACTAAGAGGTACATTCAAAATTTGCAAACCAGCATCAGCTGCTTGTCCAGCGCCAATCTTAGCCATCTGGAGTATGCGTTCTTGCTCGGTTTGCGGGGTGCTTTGATCTACGAGACCACTTATGCCACCTTCAACAGACATAGCCTCACTAAATGTTGGAGGCCGCAAAGAACTACCTGCAACTGCGGCATTACGAAGTGCACGAGGTTGAATGTCTTTAGCGACACCAGACGCAACACCAGGTGTTAGCCTAAACTGTGGGCGCCTTGCAGATGATGGCGGACCGGAAAAGCCGGGGCGACTTGACGGAACGTTAACCGATGTTGGTCGGCTGGAAACAACATTTGATAATTGGTTGAAAGATCCCGTGGGAGTAAACATTCCACGAAGCACATTCATAATAGGATTAGATGAGACTGCGCCACCTGTTTGAAACCTTGCAACGCTAGGTATCCCCGCCGATTGATTCAGGGCGTTACGGGCGTTACGCTTGAACATTTTGCGGTTGTATACGCTCATTATTTCGCACCACCCAGACCAAGGAAGCTACCCAACCCGCCAAAGATGCCACCCTCACCAAAGGCGCCAGCTTGCTGAAGTCCAGCCACACCCATGCCCAGACCAGCAAGTTGAGACAAGGGACTAGGAGAAGGAGCCGTCCGACTGGTTAGCGTGCTTGTTTGAGTTGGTACGCCACGGAAGATGTCAGACATGAAGCCAATGCGCTGGAACGGTTCAAACTGCCGTTCAAGACTCGTGGCTCGTTGCGCCTCAAGCTCGGCTTGCTGTTGCGCTTGTTCCTGACCGCCAAGCTGTGACAGGATTCCAACGTCTCGTGCTTGTGCCGCCTGTGCCGACTCGCCCAAAGCCGCTTGCTGTAGACCCAGCTTGCCAAACAGTTCTGCCCCCTGCTGTGCTCGATCTTGCGCCGACTCAAAGGCTTGTGCGCGAAGTTGTGCCGACTGCCTAGCAAAGGCGTCCGCTGCGTTGCGCTGTAACTCTTGCTCGGCTATGGCTTGACGAGATCCGCCGAAGGCTCCGGCTGATACTGCCGCAGATCCAATGCGCTGCCTCTCCATGTCTGTTTGACGCTGAAGATCGGCAAGGCTCTGATCAATGACTTGATCCGTAAACGGCGACATATATTGCTGAAAGGCACCAGGCTGCAGTGCCGCCACACCCTGACCCAGAGTCGTGGCGCCAGCTTGCATCATCGGTTGATAGGCACCCACACCAGAGATGCCAAGCTGGATCGCCTGCTGTTGTGCTGGTGTCAAACCAGCGACTTGATACTCAGGGATGGTCGTTGGTCGATTAGCAAGAGTCGAGGTGCTGGCAAGAAGATCCTTGAGGAAGGTTTCTTGATACTCTGGCAGAACCTGTAGAGATTCGGTGCGGACTGTCTGACTCATTACGCCATCCTCTCAAACTTATCCATCATGGCATACATACGTTTGGCGCCCAAATTGGTGTCGCCATTACCCGCACCCGCGACGGCTTTTCTCGTCATAACAAACTCTTCGTCCGAAAGCCTAGCCTCCTGAACTTTTTTACCATTCTGATATATGCCAGCTTTGATGCTATCTGATGTGCCGGTGCCCGGTCCTTCGATCAACCCACCAGCGTTTAGTGACACAATGCCGCCCAAAGCCATGGCAGTGACTTGTTGTTGACGCTTTTTGATTGCCTCTTCCAACTCTTCTGCCGTGTCATACGAGATATCGGTTACCGTATCTCTAAAGATTCCCTTGATCGGTGTACCTTTGTAATCTGGACGAGACTCAAGTTCACGAGGACCATCATCTGTGATGTCCTCGTCACCGACGCCCAACAGTCCAAGCAAGCTACTGCCTACAACAACATCACCAACCGAGATGCCAGAGCCGAGAATCCCGCTCTTTGCCGCCTCGCTAGCAACGGCTTGCTTGGTTGCCTCTTCGGTTATAGCTTGCTGTGCTGCCGCTTCAGTAGCCGCTTTACCAGCCGCAGACTGTGCGGCGCCTGGACCCACACCCATGGCACCAAGACCGGCAGTTGCGCCACCACCGATAATCGCGTTCTTAATAGCATCTTTGGCATCGCCACCGGCCACAAGCGTGCCGATTCCAGACCCAAGAGCCGTGTTTAGGGCAGCACTACCAGCGGGGCCAAAATAAGCACCGGCTATCCCGCCTATAACTGGTAGTAATGATTTTAAACTAAGACCCATAATACACCTTTAAGACACTGACACTGTAACAGAACCCAAGGATATTGTCGCCACATTAGTCGGAGCGAACACCTCTCCCGCTCTTACGATCTTCAAGAACCCTGCGTCAGCTATATACATGTCTCCTACATCCAGAGATGTGGCGCTGCCCATCTCACCGATCCCCTGAAAGTTCACATCAGCGTCCCTGACCTCATCAATCAAAGTCTCCAACGCCCGTGCCAATTGGTTGATGTACACCGGATCGTATTGATCGGGCGCAATCGGCAGGATCGGGCGCACAACCTTCTTTGTCATCTTCTGCCATCCGGTCTCACATCTATTCTAGGTGCACCAAGACGCCACTTTACCTCTGTCGCAGTATTCTCGACGCGGATTGACATCTGTCTGCCTCGAGCACGCAAGTCAATCTTGTCGGTGTATTGCTCTACAGGCGATGTGGCTGTACGAATCGCCGAGTCCGAAGGCGACTCTGTGAAGTTGTCGCCGCCAAAATCTCTGCTACGGATCGTGAACAAGGCCGCTGGATTCGCCGCCGTAGATCCGTTGAAGCTCAAGTCAGGCAAAATACGGTTAAGCAACATGAACTGTTGCCCGTCGCCAATGTCAAAATCAGATGACTCAACAAAGGCATTTATGGCTACTCGGCTCCCTGTGCTAAAATCATCAAGGCCGTTTTCGTGATCGTACAGATAAAAATCTGTACCGGTAGCCTGTGGGAAACTACGCAGGCCGGACGCTCTGTCATTCCAAGTCGTGCGAACTAGAGTCCCGTAATACCAAACTTGTTGGCCGTAATTGTACACCACATAACGGTCAATCTCAGTGGCAGAGGAGGAACAATAAAACCACCAGATCTCAGTCTGACTGCCGATAGATCCGGCATGAAACTTAAACGACTGCTGGTTATTCATATCGTTGAAAACATAATCTCGCACGCTGCACGGTATGGCCTGCGTGCGCCCGTCATAGAGGTAGAAGTTCTCTTGTCCCATCCAGAAGACAACATCATTCACGGCAATGGCTGTGTTAGGACCAGCGATACGAATGTTGTCTGCAAGCATGGACACGCCAAAAGTAAACGGCGGTCCTAAGAATTGCATTGAGTAAAGCGACTGATCGGTAAACACTAGTATCTGACGGCTAGTCTGCACTGCCGTAATGATCTCACTGCCTTTCGACAAGCGAAGATCACCAGCCGTATTGGTCGCTGTGGGTGTGAAGTCGGTCAGAGATTCCTGACTACCGAAGCGTATGAGTAGCGGGTCTTGTGTGTTGGTGCCAATGATGTTGGCGCCGAAGGCAATAATGTGGCGGTCAACGTCCGAGACCAAAACCTTACGGGCAATGGTTGGTGTGTCGCTGGCGCCGGTAAGTGACGACAGTTCTACGGCTCGAGTGCTTGTGCCGTTGGTGGCGTCCCAATAGTAGATTGACCCGTTCATGACGTTGAAGATCAGATCTTCGCCAAAATTATCTGCCGCCCATAATCGTAATGTTATGCCTGATAACGCTCCAGATGCGGAGCCCCACTCAAAGCGACCCCATGTGCCTGCGCCCCAACCGGTGCCAAGAACCGTGGTGGTAATACCAATGTTGATTTGAAATGCGGCAGTGCCAGATGACCCACCACCAGCGGTGCTACCAGAAGAAGCAGATCCTGCGGTGGTAATCGTAAACGTCGTGTCACTAGGCACGGCAGTAATCTTGTGCTCTGTGTTTAGTTGCGCGGCGGTAATCCCGTCAGTGGCTGTAAGACTCGCAAGCGTGACAAAGTCACCAGTAGTCGCGCCATGTGCAGCTTGTGTGGTAACGGTGACCACGCCGCTACCTGCGCCGCCCGTAGTGGTGATCGGGTTTGTCCCAAGCGTGACGGTAGATCGGATCGGAGTGATGTCGTTAAACGTACCGGAATCTTCAAGAAAGACCTTTTGCTCTGTGCCCACAAATAGCAAATTGGCAGAAGCCAAGGTGACAAAGTCAAATATTTTACGAGCTATGCCGGTGATCTTGTTGTTGGATACACGAACCCAACCGCCTATGCGCTCGACATAGCCGTTACGATAACGAATCTTGTCACCGTTAAACCAGCCACCTTCATTAGAGTAGTTTGTGCCCTCTCTGTTGATGCCTGGTCTGAATTGCAGTTTGCTTAGTGGCATTCATCAATCCGCATCTTGTATGGTTAACTCACCGGCTGCGACCTGCCGTTGAATTTCGGCGTAGTGTTGGTTAGCTGGGTCGAGAGGAACTGAACTTGTGATGCCATCAATCACCACTATGATGCTGACATTAGTGCCGTCAATAGCCACATATTTTGCTGATGTAAAATTTATTTCATCCATGTTTACAACTCTGCGTCAAGTTCATAGTGCCACATAAAAAATCCAGTCTGGTCCATAGACGTACTATAATAAAGAGCACTTTTGTTGCTACTAAATGCGACTAGAATAGACTCTTTGTTTGTATCACCAGCACCTTCAAAACCACCTGCTCCAGATGTACCTGTGTCTGGCACATAAAAAGTGAACGTAGGTGTTGCCCTCATTTGATGATAAAAATCGTGGGTATATCTCCATGTATTTCCAGAGGTAGGAACCGCGTTCATGCTACAACCCTCATTAGTAACTGTTCCAGCAGCAACCCCATCAACGTAACTTTTTTGGTAATATCTTTTGCATCTTTCGCACTCATCCGCAAACGAACGCTGTTCAAACGGTGTGGCCTGTTCTCCAAGTTCCCACTGAACTCCTGTGATATAAAACTCAGGTGACGTGCTTTCCAGCCAACCCGTCGTGTTAAAAACCCGTTTAGTATCATCTGTGCTTGCCCACGCAGAATCATTAAATGTTCCGCTTGTATGGTCAGTGCCAGTATCAATATAAATGTTAAGTGTCATGGAGGTGTTTGCGTCAGTATCCAAACTGCCAGATGTATCACCTTCAAAAGTGAGAGTTTTACGCTCCCATGTATTAGCAGAGTTAATCGTGTAAGACTTTGAAAGCTGTCGGGTGTTGTCGTTGTCAACAAGTTCAACAGTATAAGTAGAGGCAACAGAGGACTTTACAAAAAACGATACTGTAGTCTTCTTGGCACCTGATGTGCCTTTTGCAAGAAGTTGTAAATTCTGACCTTCAAATTTTTGTTGTATGACAAGTTTGTCAGCAGCATCTAATGAAGATTCAGATGCGTCCATACTTATTTTCTGTGAATAACCGAACCCTTGACCAGAAGGCAAATCTGTTGACCTATCTACGTCTACATTTCCATCAGTGCCACTGTGATTAATGCGCCAGCGGTCACAAAGGTATTTTCCCGAACTGATAGAATCTATGGTTGTGCCACGTTGCCAAACTTGCATCGCACCGTTGATGATGATGTTTCTGTGTGACAACGCCGACTGCGAACTAATCAGTGCGGCAAGCTCTGCTGCTTTGCTCATGCGAGGTCTCCTTGAATCGTGGACGTGACCAGATCACTGTCAGCAGGACTGCCTGTTTTGGTGAATACTCTGGCTGACGCTGTTGTAAGTCCACCAGTCTGGTTTACTGCCAAAGCCATCACGCTACTGCCACCCCCGGCCTGACCCACACCTGTAAGGGAGTAATTCCCATTGCCCATTGCATTAGAATAGGTAATTGTGTAATCGCCTGTCCCGTTGTCCGTGTTTCCACTTACATTGAAACTGTCACCTATTGGAATACCTGACGAAGAACCGACAAAGTTTACCCACGCTTTTGCGCTACCCTCTGCAACAGTAGACATGCCCACACTGTTGTTCCCGCTGGCATCCTTCAGGGTGTTTACTCTCAGTTCACTAGCCATTATGCGAGGTCTCCGTGAAATGTGCCGCAAATGAAGTTACGGTCTGTGACTGTACCGGCAGCGTTCTTCAACTGAATCTGATGTGTTCCTACGGCCATGCTGGCAGATTTCATCTGATAAGTTGTCTCTGCCCCATCTGATGCGCCACAGTAGGTAAAAGAATAATTTGCGTTTCCAAAAGATGTAGAAAAAGATGTAGTGTAATCACCTGTACCGTTGTCTACTAGGCCAGAGGTATTAAAGCTGTCCTGAAAAGACACATCCCCTGAGCCATCTATATTTGCCCACGCCTTCGCCAGCCCCTGCTGCAAATTCGTTGTGGTCGAGTTGCTCTCGCCGGTAATCGCAATAGACCCAGCCGTGGTTACCCCTGTGATTGTATCGACCTTGAGTATGCTTGCCATTATGCGAGGTCTCCGTGTAGGGTCGAATGATTTGTTGCATCAGCCGCTGTAAGACTGTCGGCTCGTGTAAACAACCTTAAATTGTAACTTGAACTAGCTTGTTCGGCGTTATCAAATGAAATCAAAGATGCGTAACCTACGTTAACTGGTATGGAATAATTTGCAGCCGACATATTGTTTGTGAAGGAGTATGTATAATCTCCAGTGCCGTTATCTACTCCACCCGACAGATTTAGAGAATCAGTTATAACGGCTTCGTGCGTGCAGTCTCCCCACGCCTTCGCTATACCCTGCACAAGATTTTGCGTAGCAGAACCGCCATCAGCCACATATGTAGAAGTATTGCCTACCTTGACGTTAGTGCCGCCAGAGCCAGCCTTATCCACAATGGTATCTACGTTAAGTTGGCTGGTCATACGATGCTCCAATATCCGTTAACAGTGACGGTGGCACTCTGCGTAATCGGGCCAGCCGATACACCGTTCTCGTCGCTGTCAATCGTGATGTCTGCGCTGATGGTCTGACCGTTCAAGCGGATAATCGAGTTGTTACCTTTGAAGGGGTAGCGTGTGTCCGATTCCGTCTTGGTGTAGCTGTTAGCCACAGTGAAAGAGTCATACACCACCATCTCGACGACGTCGTTAAGTGACGCTGCTGTAACCAGAACCACTGTCGTGCCGGTGGTGGCGGTGTAATCCGTTCCCGGCTTCAGCAGCACACCGTTCTGGTAAACGTCCATATACAGGCTGTCAGAGTAAGTCAGCACCAGTGAGTCAGAGTCTGATCCACTGAAGCTCGTCTGCCCCGCAGTCGCCTGATATACGAAGCGGTTGCGAACACCAAACTCTGGGGATTTACCTATGTATGGCATTCGTTTCTCCTAGCAAGCCATCAGCACACATGGCACAAGATACGAGCCATCGTCATATGTGTGTGACTTAGTGGTAGATGTGACCTTTGCAATTGTCTTGCTACGCACGATGTCATCTCCCTGCGGCTTGGCAGTGCCGTCACCTGCCGACATCAGCAAATCGCCCCGTGTCACTGTCGTGCTTTGTGCAATGCGGATGACCATATCGCCGGTCATGGCGACAACCATGTCGTTGGTGTAATCTTCGTCGTCTTCATCCCATCTGACAAACACACCCGCCACGTTTACATCACCCTCAACGGATGAGACAGCCATACAGTTAAGCTGTTCGTTGTCCTCTGTAACGCCGTCCTTTGTCCACTCTGCCATCTGGTCAAGGTTGGTCATTACAGTGCCTTTAAGTATGCTCGTATCTTTGGTGTTATCAGCAAGCTGCGACCAACGAGAAAGATGTCCACCAGTATACGACACGGTGGTTCCACTTACAGATATACCGCCCTCAAGACTGCCGCCCTGTAAGAAATTTATCAAACCGCCATCATCACCGTTACGAGCTACGGACATAACCGTTGCAGCGTTACGACATATTGTCATAAATCCACTAGCCGTTATGCTGGTGCCAACGGTGCTTGCACCTTCAGTATCTTTTCCAATATGCAAACCGTTAGTATCAGAACGATACTGAACAGCAGCGTTCCCTAGCTGAACGTGATTGTTTCCTGCATCCACGACGAGCAGATTTGCCATACTGTCGCCTTCGACACGGAAGTCAATGTCAGCGCCGCCTTCGTTGAACACTGTTTCCGTAGCATCTAGGTTTAACTTTTCTAACATACTGCCAGCGGACCTAGAACTAATTGCTAGTTTGGCATCTTCCGTTCCGTCACTTACATCCACATGACTTGCTTGAAATATTACCATCCCAAGAGTTTCAGCCGCGTCATTTTTGCCAGTGAAACTAATTTTGCCACCAACATCTGCATCAGCAGGACTTGCAGAATTTCTAAACAAATCTAGTGTGGGACCAGTCCCAGCATCTGCATCTGTGGTGGTTAGAGTGAGTTGTGGATTGTTATCGGCAGTGGTGATTGTTCCTGCACCGTATCCATCGCCTGTGATTTTTGTCAGTGCCACTTTTTACCTCCTTATGCGTAGGGGCTATCACCAAGCACAGACGTATCCCAAGCTGCCTTCAGTTTTGCAATCGTGTCTGCATCTGTGATTGCCTTTGCCGCTGGTGCATCACGCAGTGCCTTTTTCTTCGCTACAGAAGCAGTCTTGGCGGACGCATCGTCAGCCTCAAGTGCCTTCATATACACTACGTCCTCTGCATCCAGCAGCGGCTGGCGTACTTCGCGGATCTTGTCTTTGAAGATCTCCTTGGCCTTCGTCATATCCTCAGAAATGACTTTGCCGGAAAGCGACCATGCACCACGAAAGTGACGGTCAGATGGAACGGTAGCGGTTGACGCATCAATCGAGTTACCGTCCTTGTCTACGATATATGTTGTTGCCATCAGGTTGCTCCTTATGCGGCTACAGTTTCATCAGTGGCTAGGTCTTCACTTATCTTCCAGGCGTTGCGCCACTCTCTAGTGCCGGGAAGCTGTTCTTTGTGGCAGATCACCATCTTCGGTTTGTTGCCCTCGTTCCACACCCGCCATACGGACTGTGGTACGTCTTTCATAATCAGGTACTCAATCGCCTGTTCTTCCGTCATCGCATCGACAGGTTTGGTGTTATGCAACAGGTAGCCACGAGTGTGCTTTGTGAAACCCTCTTCAGCTTCGTCCTTTGCTAACTCCCAGTACACTTCTACCGGCGGCAGGATGCCACCCTGCAATGCACAGGCCATCCAGTTAGGGTCAGGAACCAGTATCTTAGCGCACTCGTCTACGCTGTCTTCGTATACGACGCGGTAGTCTGACTGCACACCATCAAGGTTCTCTTTAGCCCAGCAAAGCCTGTCCCATAGATGTGTGCCTTGAAACTCTGGGGTCACTGTCATGCGAGGTCTCCATGTGCTACAGCGTTAATCAAGCTGTCTTGAAAAGCACCAGCATCAGGGTCATAGATTTTTATTAACTGTGTACCTGCTGCTTTTGTAGACATAACAACATCGTGCTGATTGCCTGTACCTTGCGAAGCTACAACGCTGTGATTTGCGCTTCCAAAATCATTGTTGAAATTTAATGTCTGCTGCCCAGCGGCTGTGTCTCCCAGCGAACTAATATTGAACGAGTCACTAATGCTTGCGCCATCTGCCGCTGTAAATGCCCACGCCTTTGCACTACCCTGCACAACAAAATTCGTAGCCAGCGAACCCGCAGTCGAGTGCGTCAGGGTATCTGCTTTGAGTGTACCGAAGCTAGGCATTATGCGAGGTCTCCGTGTACTAAATGATTCCTGCCATCACTGTCTGCTTGAGCATCAGAGTGATTATGTGTGACAGTGACTATTCTTGAGGTGCTTCTAAGATTTGACGAGTGTAACTCTTGACAGTGTGCAATATAATCTTGTTCTCTAGCCATTCCGATTGCAGAAAAGTCGTCATCTGCCATATTGTTTGTAAACACACTAGCCACATTTGCCACCGCAATGTCAGTTATAGAAGATACGTTAAAACTTCCACTGTTTGAAATAGCAGGTGTTCCATCCCCGACAATATGACACCAGCTTTTACATAACCCCTGCTGCAAGTTTGTGGTCGTCGAGTTGCCTTCGCCCGTGACTGCAATAGAGCCAGCAGTGCTAGTACCAGTCAGCGTGTTTACAAGAATGGTACTCATGCGAGGTCTCCAATTATCATGTGGTCATTCAAGGCGGCATCAACATTGCTACCGGGAAATGACCTTTGACGGACAGCACTGGTTGTTCTAACTGTGAACCCGAAGGACTGATTGGTTCCAAAGTCCGTTGTGTTTGCGTTACAATTTGAATACATCACACCTGTGTAATCAGTGTTCGCATAATTATTACTGTAACTAATAGTTGTTTGACCCGTTGAATCATCGGACAAACTCGAAACATTAAGGCTATCTCTAATAGCGTGGTTNTCTGCCTTCAACGTACTCATAGCGTCACCAATGTCCCGCCGCTTTCAACGGTCAGGGTCACGCCACTGGCTACAGTGAACGGGCCTGTCACGTTTGCGTTCTCAGTTGCAAGGATGGTTGTATCTGCCGTAAGTGACTGTGCGTTGGTGCGGAACAACCCGCCAGCCTTGAAGTTACCCTTATTCTGTACGGCAGGAGTAACAGACCCCACAGAAGTACCCAAATATATGACGAAGATGTTGCCAGTGCCGCTGGATGGGGCGGCGGTAAAGGTCAGCGTCGTGCCGTTAGGGACAGTGTAAGCATCAACGCTTTCTTGTACGACACCATCTACAGATACAACGATGTCCTCTTGGGTAACCGTTTGGTTCAGCGTAAACGTCGTAGTTGAACCGTCGCCATTAAACTCTTGCGTGGCAGGTCGGGCCTGAAAGCTAGTTGACGGTGGGTTACCAATAAAGGGCATCAGGTAATCTCCATGATACTCGCCACGGTGTCGAGGCTGTTCGCCGTGTTAGACTGAACAATCAGGCTGTGACCCGTTTCCATCACGATCTTATTGCCAGCCATGTATTCAAAGCTGGATGCCGCAGGAATAGGTATATCCTTCGCCAGGAACACCATGTCACCCGCGTTGAGCTTGATGTCAGCGGTAATTTGAGATGATGAGGTGTTTGCCAGCGTCAGACCAATTACAACCGTAGTGGTAGAACTTGGCACGGTATAGACAGCCATATCAGAGTTGGCACTGCTACTATCACCGTTAAACACCTTGTTTTTGAAGGTATTAGCCATGATCTACCCCTATCCTACATCGTCAAGCAAAGCACATACGATGACCTCTGCGGTGGATGCAGACGAAATAGCGTGAATGTCGGCAACTGTCGTGTTTGGCAGTCTAGCTGCAAAAGCCTCGCTTGGGCCGATGGTGATGCCATCAGTTGCGCTAGAGGATGCAGTCCCTGCGTCTAGGACAATAAAGATGCTACGACTGTTCGTATCGACATTCTTGATGAATAAGAACTTAACCTTGTCACCAGTTGCCACAGCCGTTGGCGCAGTGTCGTCATCCACAGCCGTATAGTCTGTATAGTTACCAGCGATAAGATCAGTGCTTGAATTAGATACACTGGTCTTTTTGTAATACCACTTATCGTTAGCGTCTTCTGGGGTGACAGTCATACTCGCCGAGAAAGTTTTGGCAATCTCGTCTGGCAAAACTGTCGCCTGTATCGTTACGGAAGCATCATTTGCCATGCTGTACTCCTATCATCCAAGGGCGATTGCTAAAGCGGTGGCCTGCCCTGCCACCTCTGTGTTGTCGGCTACATTGAACGAAGAACCAACTGCCGTAACCGCTGCACCTGATCCAGCACCATCGCAGAACACGATATCCGTTGTGCCATTTGGAATAGAAACCGTAGCTCCACTGCCTTGCTGAATGGTCGCGCTACGACTTCCAGAAAGAGAGTTTTTGATTACAAAGAACTTGGTAGCCGTATTCGGGGCGATAGTCACCACGTTGGTGCCGCCCAAATCTGAACCACTGTCTTTAAGGTTGATGACCGAGAACATGCCGACTTGCACATTGCTTTGACCAGATGTTGGCGATGCGGCACGGATGGTGAGATCTGTTGTCAGATCGGACGCCGTCAAATCAGTGGCGCCCGTGACTCTATCAAAAATGTCGAAATTAAAATTTGTGACATCACCCCAAGAACCTGACAGTTCTCCTGTAGCAGGTTTTTCAATGCCCAAATTTGTACTAAACGAACTAGCCATGTATTGCTCCTACGCCGCTATCTCTGTCCAATCAGGATTCTGCGAGGGTGTCTCATCAGACCAGGATGGAGATGCTGTCGTTATATCCGTCCAATTAGGAGTCTGGCTAGGCACAATACTCGTATAGACGAGAACTATACCAGCATTTGCTGTTGCTGTAACCCCTGTTACTAAATACTTGGATTCTAAGGTAACTGTGCCTGTTGCGCCAGTAGCCGCTTGCCCCGTAAGGGAAAGCACTGAAGTGCCGGTGACAGTCTCAGATCCCAATGCGCTTGTGCCAGCAACACCGGTGACAGTAACCAACGCCCCTGCGGTAACAGATTCGTCACCAAAGCTGACCGTTGCAGTGACGCCCACACCGGTGAGATTTGCAGAGCAATTCGTTTGCTCTTCACCTAGAGCGGTAGTGCCTACAACATTTGTGGGAGAAACAAGAGCGGTGCCTGTTACAGTCTCTGAACCAACAACACCTGTAGCAGAAACACCAGTAAGATTGACTTCAATGGAAGGGACAACTGTTTCGTTGCCTAACGCGGTGGTGGCAGCAACTCCAGTGACAACGACGGGTATGGCTTGGTTCCAAGCACCCTGACCCCAAGTACCTCGACCCCAACCCGTGATGTTTGCCAATGAACTACTCCATTACGCTATGCGGATAATGGCGTTACTGGCATCTGCTGTTGGGAACTGAACGGTGAAAGTGCCTGACGTTGATGTTTTGTTAGACGTAAAATCCAACACAGCAACAGCCTTATTACTGTTCGTGCTGTTGTAGATCAACGCGCCCATCGCAGTGATGGTTGCCGTAGTAAAGCTAAGATCCGCAAAATCAGTAAATGCAGTCGTTCCAGAGGTGGTCGGAGCGACCTTTGTAAGCGTGCCACCTCCAGTGGCGTATGTGCCACTTGATGCTACTTCACCAGTGGTCGTAAACGCCGTGGTTGTCGCGCCCAGTGTAGCTGTGGTGCTAGACTTACCACCGCTACTTTCCGCGTAGAGAGCCAGCTTAAAAGCGTTTCCATTTGTCGCAAAATTATGCGTGCCCAGCATCAGCTCTTGTTTAAACGCTGTGCACATTGCTTGTGTTATCGCCATTACAGCCTCCCTATAGCATCAGCCAACTCATGTTGACCGGCTTCACGAACTTTCGCGCAAATTGTAGCACGTTCCTCCTTTCTAGCCAACTCCACATAGTATTGGACTAGATTTCGGACTCGATCCTTAAAGGCTTCAGCCTGGAGACGAATAGGTTCTGGTGCTTCGTTAGAAACATACATGATCTTGTTTGCCGCCATGTCAGCAATCTGATCATTTGATAACCCACCATTATCAGATGTAACAACATCCACCGCACCGATTGACGCCACATTCACTTCAAACATTGTCATGCCTCCCAAAAATGATCGGATCTGATTCAACAGGCTCTGGCGGCTCTATCTCTGACTGCTTCGTTATCAACAAATTGCCGTCTTGAACTGTCTGAACCAACGGATCATCCAGTCTGTGATACCCATATAACTTCTCGTTGTCGGGTACATTTGTGTCCAACAAACTAGATCGGCTCGCCACCTCTATCTTGATACCTCTTGAAACAGCGATGGCACACCAAAACTCAACACAAGCGCGACCAGATTCTGCCATGCTTACATTCTTGTAGGTGTAATCTATGCCATACAGACAAATCTTAGTCACCTTTGACCAAATTGCATAAGCAACGGCGTAAGCAACGGTGTTGTTGAAATAACAAAACTTTAGGTCTGTCGCTACTTCCTTGAGCGGATACAATTCAAGGTGTTTTACGCGCTTGTCCAACTGACAAGTTATAATCGGTTTTTTGTTTGTTTTTAAAAACTCACGAGCAATGCCAGTTTGAGACCCCGCGTTTTCCGAATCTAAAAACCTAGATACCGGATCCATCATAAAGGTCTTATCGACATGAATGATGCCTCCAATGCAGTTGATGCCCCATATTTCATCAAACTCATAAGAAGCAACTCGAGCAGCTATGTAATCAGCATAGCTGCCCCCAAGTCCCAGAATGGCAACATTCATGTTCTGACTCTTCTCACCAACCCGTCTCTGTACGCATCGGCGTTTTCTCTTGCCTCTGCATAATCTTTCAGCCTAATCAGCGATTCAGAGAACCTGTCGCTGTACATCTTCATGACATCCGGTTCACCTTTCATAAAGGTATATGCCTCGACCAAACTGCCGTACAAAATGGCGTTTGGTGCGTTTTCACTTAACCAGGTCATGGTTGTGTCAGAGCTTGTAGACACGACAGTTCCTGTGGCGCCACTGGTGCCACCAGTTACCGTTTCGCCAACTGAAAGATCTGTGCTTGGTATTACGATGTTGAATGTTGTGGACGTAGCCACAGACGCAATCGTAGTGCTTGCACCACTTGTGCCGCCTGTTATGGTCTCGCCAGCTTGAAAAGTGCCACTCACGCTACTGAGCGTGAGCAAAAACTGACTAACCGTCAGACTGCTTGGTCGATAGTAATAGTGAAGTTCTGCGGTGTAAGCACCATTTGGTGTGGGCGCCAGTATGAAGTTGTCCGAATCAAACAGCGCATAATACTGGGGGACACCCGTAGCTGTGGTGTCAGGACTATACTCCTGTAAAAAGTTTACATCCTTTTGAAGTAAGAACTCTCTGGTTCCAGAATTGACTATTGAAAGACTGAACGACGCAAGATAGTCCGTAGGCACTGCCAAGAATTGATTACTTGATGTGGTGGTTCCATTCACATTTTTACGAAAGAAATCTAAGTCAACGCTTTTGAATATGCGTTCTTCAGCCGTGAATATGAAGTCTGAGAGATGTGAAACAAAGGTAGTTTCTTGATTCTCAGTATAATCTTTTATAGCTGTTTTTAGCTCTGTATATGTATAGGTCATGACACACTCACTGTGACCTCACCTAGAAGTGCTTTCGCTCTGGGGGTCTCTGTAAAAACTAGGTTGACCATGTCAAAAATAGGAATCTGAACAGTCTCTGGGATACTATTACGAGTATCTGGGCGAGGATTTCTCAACGCTTGAGCGTCCGCAACAACACGACTTGGCTCAAGTTGAGGATGTTTTTCTTCAAACTCATCATGTCCAACGAGCAAACCATTCCATTCCTCTCGCATATCTCTCAGCCGATAACGAAAGCCAGAGCGATCTGATATGCCATATGCGTTTTTGCCTGAAGCATACCTAGCCATCACACCCTCAAATACTGAATACTGGGTTGCAGCTTGAGTGATACACGATCTTCATCCTCATCTGCGGCTCGTTGAAACTCTTCTTCGTACACGACTTTCAAAAGCTGCACCCTTTCAGGCGCTTTCTTCATGGCTGTGTAGTACGCTAGACCAGCCACCATGCACGGCAAGAACCGAAAAGGCGCGTCTGTCGTGTTTTGAAGCGTATCAACATCCTGTATGCGATTTACATAATAAAACACTAACGTCTCCGTAGAGTCGTTAGGGGTAGGCCACAACGTAATTGTTGGTGTAGTTTGTCTATCAAAGAAATACTGCGTAGGACGGCCGGTCGTAGTCTTGTTGGTCAAGTTGAGATAGTCACCTCTGGATATCTTGGTCAAAGGCAAATCAGTGTTGCTGCTATCTCTTACGATGACCTCAAGAAGGTCTGCAAAGTTAGATGTCAACGTGTATGTGGCTGTGCCAGACGTTAATGCCTGTGTGGCTTGCGCCACAGTCCAGAGATTAAGACCTCGATTCGCCCAGTCTGCGAACATCAGATTCATAGAGCGTCTAGCTGTTCGAGCATCATAGCCGGTGCGAACCTCTAATCCGCACCGCTCATATGCCTCTTCTATGATCTCAGCTACATCAAGATCAAAATCTCTGGAGTTAGATGTTGCCATATCAGTTTATCTCTTTGCTTTAACCCGTCCGCCACCACGGAAACCGGCCTTCTTCTTTTTAGCAACCATGCCGCCGCCGCGCATCATTACCTTCTTGCGAACCGCGCCGCCGCCACGCATCATCTTCTTTCCGTTCTTCATTCTCTTCATTGCACCTGGCATTTCAATCTCCTGTAATAGTCCTGCCGCTGCTGATATAAAGAAGAGCCGTTATAATAATCTTCACAAGTATTATAGTAACCCTTCTCCCTCAACTGATCCGAAGCCTCTTGCAACTTACTCAGTCGTTGCAGAAAGATCATCGCATAAGGCTCCTCATCAGTCATCTCTATTTCATCGTCCAACAGATCGTTATCCTCTGCATCTGGATGAAACCCCATCAAAAACATGTCCTTGGTGGCAAACACACCATTCGCAATATCTTTGTTCATATCATCTAAAAAAACATACATATCATCTAATTCTGGGTAACAGTGATCTACCAATATGACCACTTCCTTCGAGTCATCCCAATCTTCTATAGCCAAGTACAAGCTGTCCCACTCCTCTGTCTCTTTAAACAAAAACCCTACTTTGTCTTCAGCCCAAGCTCTACGCGCAAAAGGACAAGCTGGCAAACCGTTGTAGTTTTCGTTTGTCTTCTCAAGCACAGAAGAGGACCACCGCTTTAACTCTTCGACAACATCCTCTCTCATGATTGATGCACCGCGCCTTTTGTGCGTTTTCGTTTTCTCGGCAGCACAACACCACAACCTCGCGCAACAGCCGTGCCTTTGACTTTCTTGCCTCTAAACTTTCTCTTAGAACGAGGTTGAGGAACATTCATCATAGCTTCTTCGCCTTCTTGGTCTTTCTCTTCTTAGCAAAGGTTCTCACGTTGGTTGGCTTACCTCCAACACCCTGCGCTTTAGATCGTTTTCTAGACACTGCACTACGAATCTGCGACTTCGTCATGTTACGCGCTTTAGATCGTGGCACGCATTTAGGGTACTTCCGCTTTGATTTCTTAGCGGATTTACGGCCACATGGCTGGAACTTGCCGCCCTTTTTAGGAGCGCCAATATCAACCCAATCACCTTTTGGGCCTTTTCCAAACCATTCTTTAAGGCTCATGACCTGTAACCACCCCCGCGTTTCTTGTACGTCCTAACCAACCAAGCATTTGCATATGCTGACGGGTAAACATCAAACTTTTTCTTAGCCTCTGCTTTCACACGAGCATACAACTTAGGATTTGTTGGTGTCGGTGACTTTTTACTTTTTTTGGCCTTTGGTTTTTTTGGTGCTCTTGGCGCCATCTCTTATCGCCTCCTTGCCTCTACGAAAAATTCTAACCACTTCATCCTTACCCATAACCTTTGCCCTTTGCTCCGCCACGGTCAAGATTTGTATCTTTCTTGCAAAAGGCTTCTTAATTCTTTTAACTTTTGCGACTGTCGCTCTAGCATCTGCTGGAGTAGCAAATTTAATTCTAACTGTATCTCTAGGGTTTTCATCAGTGTAGAGTCTACGTCCTGATCCTTTTGGTTTTTTGCCTGTGCCAACCTTTGGATCCTTACGCTTTGCCACGTTTCTTTCTCCTACCAGCGCAATAAGCTCTCTCGCTGAAACCACGAGGGCGCTTGCAGTTCACTTTTGATTTGCGAGACTTGCTCCATTTCCGTTTCTGCGGAGGACTGGATATTTGTTTTCGCATCGATCCGCGCGAGATTGCCATCACCATTCCTCCTAATAAAGTCTTCCCATAACGGCGTCAGCATAGCGTTGTTGGAATCAACCTTTGCTGCGATTACAGCCGTGCGTTTATCAACCTCTATGAGGGTTGTAAGAATCCAAACCACAAGAGAAAGAGCCACCCCGCTAAGACCAACGACAAGAGTTTTAACCACGGTTTTTTCGTCTAACATTTCCATCTCCGCCGTGCCTGACGCAGTCGGCTGTTAGGATTCTTGGCTGCTTTGGGGAACTTTTTCATTTGCCCAGCAGAACGAGCGCAAAAAGACTTACGTCTCTTTGCGGCTGCGCTACCCTTCTTAACTTTACCAGTTACCGCTGTCTTGAGTTTACTGCCAGGGTTCTCTCTACGATAACGAGCAACACCCGCCTTGGTCATACCAGCGCCAGACTTAGTCGAGCGATAGTATTTCTTAGTCCGAGGCGGCTGTTTATCCCGTTTCCTAGCCATGACGATTAGCCAAAAAAGGCTGTGATGGATGATATGTTTGTCAACGTAACATGACATCCATCTTCAAAGATCATTCCATGCTCTGGAATAGTCACTTGAGTATCGTCGTCCGTCAAAAATGTCATAGACAACAGAGTTGTACCGGATCCGCTTCCGTTTCTAAAAACGGCGGCGGGAGAACCACTACTTGCGGTTCGCACAACAAACGACTTCAATCGAGTTCGCCCACCTAAAAGCGTGCCCGTTGAAGTCGCTGTTTTTGCAACAATAGCACCAGCCATGACATCCTCCTAGTAGACGGAGTATTCTAGTTCAACGGTAAACCGTCCGGCGGTGATATCAGCGTTAACAGTTGTGGTAGCTCGCGCGTACAAGTGAACATTTGCAACAGCGGCGGTCACATTCGGAACGAAGATGTGATAGTTGCCAGCAGTGTTATTGAAGTTGATATCAATCTCAGTGATTGACTGCGTAGCACTTAGCTGTTCGTTAAAAGATGTCACACCGGCGCCAACAATCTCTGTACCGCTCACAGCCGCGTTAGTAGCTGTACCGCTTGTGGAACTGAGAGCAAGGTTGCCTGCCAGAGTTTGACCGGCAGCAGTTGTGATACCAATCAACGCTCGATGGATGAAGATTTTGCTGGGGGTGACCAGATCATCCGGCGCATCAACATTCAGAGTGCCCAACTCAACGAGACAATCACCGTCTGCATAGGCGGTTGACGCTGCGTCAGTAGCCGCCAAAGAACCAGCAAAGGATTGAATTTTGCGAGTTCCCATAGAGATAAGCTGACCGGTAGCGTTCACAGAAAAACCAGTTTCAGTGATCGCGCCTGTGGTGGTGCTTTCATTAATTACTTTGAATCCGGCTTTGGAACGGACTGGACCTGAGAAGGTAGTGGTAGCCATGTAGATCTCCTGTCGTGGCTAGTGTCAGATCCACCTTGGATCTGTCAGGGATGTCACAAGCATACACCAAAAAAGATGGAGTCGCAAATTGCGCGACTCCGAGTTTAGGGAGGAACTACATGTCGTAAGGTATAATCAAGCTAACAGAAAAAAGGGCGGCTGAAAAGCCGCCCTTCAACCCAGCTTGGAGGACTAGGGTTATGCGCCTGGTGAACCAAATACGCAACGTGGATCGGAGAAGCCAAAGCTGTACCTCTCACGAGCCTTGAAGCGCATGTTACCAGTGTCGAAGTCTGCTTCCATCTGTGTAGACAGAGGCACACGCTCAAAGTGAAGGAATCCACGAGGAGCATCGGTCATGATGAAGAACGCATCCGTGTCCGTCAGGAAGTCGTTGACGGTGTACCCGTCAGGCAACATACCCATCGAGCGGATGGCGTTTACATCATTATCTGCGGTGCCAACGCGGAGGTTTGAAACCATGAGACGCTCGGCTACAAACTGTAGCTGACGCGGCACCACAAGTTTCATTCCACGAAGAGCAACCTTCAGACCACGCTCATCAACAAAGCCAGCGATACTGATCAGAGCGTCCTCAAGAGAGGTCTCGTTAAGATCAGCGGCAGTGCTAGGCTCGTTTGCAAACGTACCACCGTTTGTAAGCGGGTGATCAGTTGCCATCAACGCCTTGCCGTCGCCACCGGCAAATGCGCCAGCGGTGAAGCCATTGTTAAGGATTGAGGCAGCCTTGACCTGCTTGGTGTGAGCCATTGAACGAGCAAGAGCACGAGTGTAACGCGAAGACAGACGATCATAGAGATTGTCTTCTACGGCTTCTTCTGTGATCGAAAATGCCAGAGCAATGGTTTCGTGGTTGTACCGAGCGGTGAATGCTTCGTTGGCATCATCAAAACTGATGGCGGAACCTTCCTCTTTAGTAGGAGCGGCTCCAAAGCCTGATAACATCACTTCTTCCTCAAATGCTCGATCTGAAGCCTCGGTGGTGAAGATTTCGGCGTGCTGGTTTTCATACCTGTCATACTCCATTCCAAATAGAGCATTTAGGCCAGGCTCCAGCTCTTTCGCCAGTTGTGCGCGAGAAATAGCCATAACTGAGCCTCCTTATACGCCCGTCGTAGAAACAGTGCCCTGTGCAATGCTACCCGTAGGAGCATTGAAGTGGTTGTTTATACGAACGATTAGTGGGATACCAGCAGCCGAAAAGTCTGCGTTCTCAGGATCATCAAGAATCCCCATGATACGCAGAGCATGTGAGTTGGTGGTAGCGACGGTATTCAGATCCGCAGTAGCAGAGGATTTACCTGTGACGGTAGAACCGCTGTTACCATTCGCAAGCTGAATGTTAGCAAACACTGCCGTGCGAAGTTCGGCTTCGGTATCGTTGCCGGACTGCACATTAGACGTTGCAATTGTAAACAGCATTGAAGGATCGTCATACAAAAAGGCTTTGACGGGAAAGTTAGAATCCGCGCCAGAACCAGGCCAGTAGTTCGAGAAAACTTTTTCTCCGGTGGTAGAACTGACATATTCACATCCGTTGAACACACCAACAATTGACACTGAGCCGCCAGCGGCAGCTTGCAGATCGTCAATCACACCAGCGGCAATCGGAATAACCGGTTGCCCTTGGAACAGACTGTTGGAGTTATCAGACGCGATGCGATATTCAGTCGTACCAACAGAGTTGGGTGCTGACCCCAGCATCCCATACGGCTTTAAGCCGAAGGCTCCATTGATGTTCGCCATGAGAATATACTCCTTCTCATACTATGGTTACTTGGAGTCGCCTTTGCGGCCTCCAAAACTTACACGACTTTGCCTCTCATTAGTGATAGGCATCGAAGGATGTTGCTCCTTCATTAAGTCCTGATCCACAGCAGTCATTTGTTCGCGTGTCCGATCACGGTAATATTCGGTTCTCTCCTGCGCTGTCTCCTCAGGGATCCTTGATAGCATCAACCCACCGTTTCCGATGATACCCGCATGATCACCATCAGTGATCACAGCATAGTCCTGTCCAGAATACTCGTCGGCTCTGACTGGTTCCCATCCCTCACGAAGTTTCGCGTGGACGTTCATCTTGTCGTCTTCACCTCTGAGTGCTGTCCTGATCCAACGATGCCTGTAACCATCAGGTGCATCAGGTGCCTCTAAACGATTGGGTGGTGCCCAAGGCTTTCTGCGCGTTGTTTTCTCGCGTGTCTGTGCTGACCGTGGTTGTCTTGTGTCACTCATAGCTTAGTCCTTTACATACTTAGCGTATTCTTCAAGAGGAACACCAAGTTTCTTAGCCATGGCTACTTGTGATGGTGACAACTTGACAGTCCTGCGCCCCTGCTTGTTGCTGCGGGATGCGGAAGTAGAAGCCGAGGCGACCCTTGTACTTCCCCCGTTTTGAGAACTCCCAAGCTCGTTTGGGAAACGAGCCTTTAGACGAGAGTCCAATTCATCATAGTATTCTTCGCCGGTAGGGTCAAACCCCTCGTCGTTCACAAGATTGTTGTGAATCACAAACGCGGCTTGTGTCATGATCTCATCTTCACCAAACCATTCGTTCTTTTCAGCCCACTTCTCGGCTTTGGGGTCTGGCTTTGTGGCTGGCGATGCGGCCTCTGCTTGTGCCTGCACCGGCGCCTGTGCGGGAACTTCCTGTTCCTGTCGCTGTTTGGCGAGACGGAATCGCTCCTGTTCGATGGAGATCTTGGAGAGTGCTTGTTGCGCGTCAAACATCGCGTCAACGTCACCTCGATCATGCGCTTCTTTATACGCCTGTTTAGCTGTCGCAAGCTGTGAGTCAATCCGAGTGCCGTACTCACTAAGATAACCTTGATCAAGATTACTGAGCTTAGTCTTGAGTTGCTCATTCTCTTTCTTCAAAACATCAGCAAGTCGAGCAGCCTCTTCCTTGTCACGCTCGGCATAACGATACTTCTCAGTCAGCTTCTTGATGCGCTTCTGCACACCCTTGCTGTAACTGTCTAGTTCGTCAGCGTCAGATGTTTCCTCTACCGAAACTTCCGGCTGTTCTGAATCTTTTAAGTCTAAGGACTGTTGAACAGGAGTGTCGCCTTGCTCCGCTTCAACGGTGACCTCAACCTCTTCTTCAGCAACTTGTACTTCGGGTTCTGCCATGATCGCCTCCTTAGACATGCTTCACATCGTCTGGTTCAAGTATGGTGGCGATTACTTCGTCATCGTTGATGATACGAACCTCGCCTCCGTCGATCTTGAATCTGGATCCAGCATAGCGACCAATACAAACCCATTGACCCTCTTCACACCAAGGGTCTGGATTATCACCAAATTTATTGGGGTCTTGATAAGCGAGTGGACCTAGCTTGAGGACGTAAGCCACTACGGTAGCCAGTGCCTCACGCTCTCGTGCCTGGTCAGGTATTAGAATGCCGCCTTCTGTCTTGCCTTTACCTTGATACGGCATAACAAGAAGCCGCCAACCAGTTGGTTGAGGCAGGCGCTCTTTCAATGATTTATCAAGAAGGTTTGGATCTAATACTCTTTTGTCTGATTCGACATAGGCATTCTCAGAGGATACTGGCTCCTTTGATTTAGCCATATGATCAGGAACGTATAATGTCTTCGCCATCGTCTACGTTTCTCTCCAGCAGGGTTTTGATTTCTTCCTTGGCGTAGACAAGTCCCTGTACTTCTCCCACCAACCGCTGGTACTGATCAAAGTTCTGAACACCACCAGATGTCAACATGTCAGCGATTTGCTCCTCTCGCTGTTCCAACAACCTATAAACATATTTTGCGAAGTCTGCAACATCCATCGGACAATTAAAATGTGCCGCTGAACTTCTTGCCTGTCAGTGCCGCGCCACAACCACGACCCATGCTAGGTGCGTCGACGGACATACCAGCCTTGAACTTCTTAACAGACTTGTCCAAGCGTTTGGTGTCGCGCTCTTTAAACAGGTCAGCCTCTGCAATCTCGGCTGCGTCTTCATCGCCAAACTTTGCCAGTTCTTCTAACTCAATGATCCTTGGCTCTGTAGATGTGACTTCGCCACCTTCGTTAAACATGACGATGCCACCGTCTGCTTTGCTATTCTTGCGAAGCTCCGCGAAATCCTCACCAGTAATTTTATCACGAGGCTCTGCCACACGGGCAATCTTCATCTGCTTTTTTGTCAGTGGCATGGCGCCCTCCTACTTCTTTCCAAAGAACTTCGTTGCTGATCTAACGCCAAAGCTGGCGGCTACGATGACACCCAGTGTATATTGATACCAATCCGGCATCACCTCCAAAGCTGCAAAACCCTCTGCAACAATGGTTCTGCCCCACTCCCCAGCAAAAGCCAGTATCAACGGAATCGAGAACAGAATTGTTAGCCATTCGTCCTTCCAGGACGACTGACTGCCCTTCGCCATCAGCTTTTCCCAATCAGCCGTTGACGTAGCGGCGGACACCATGACCTTGGCTTCGGCTTCAGCCTTTGCCTTGGCGACTGCTGATTTGCCGCGTTGCTCTTCTGTTTTTGAGTCCATCCATGACCCAATAAGGCCAGAGACAGGTCCGATAAGTGCTTGTAACATCAATACACCTTTACTTGATCTGGGTTCACTTGTCTAGGAACACAGTATGCCGTGACTCGATCCTTGGGGTCCATGTAGTCTGCATACCCGTAGTTGCCGTACCTTTTAGACACCTGCTTTGCAAAGAAGTTGCATTCGTTGATGTCGTAAAAATACATATTCCCAGACTCTAGCTTTCGTAAATCCCCCGTGCCCAAGTAGACTAAGAGCAAGAAGGCATCGATCATTTTCGGTTCATCCAAGCCGTGGTGCCCATATATGCACCTACGATGCCTGCCCCACTGATGTAAAACAAGTTACTTATATCCGCCAATGCCGACACCCTATCAATCGGCACGAAGAACATCGCGCCTGTAAAAGCACCCATTGCGACCAAGCTGGCCGTTGCCATCCGTCTCTGCGCGCGTAGTTTACGCATCTCATGCTCTGCTTGGCGGATCTCTTTGGCGTGTGCGAGTTCTTCGTCGGTGATCGTCCCATCACCATCAAGATCATACCCAGCATATTCGGTGTCCTCCTGAAAGCGTTTGCTCACTTCTGACTCTCCCGTATCTCCTTGAGAGTCTCCTGTATCGTCATGTCCTTACGAGCGTTGGGATCGTACTTGCATTGATATTCATTGGGGATGAACTCCCCATAAGAGAAAAACTGAGATTCGATGGTGTTGTTTTGTCCTCTGAAAACACAGACCATCTGTTTGTTCTCTAGTTTCTCACACTTCACTTTCCGGCAAATTGTCATCTGTTCGGCAGATGCAGTGTGTGCTTTAAGAAGTAAGACAAATGCAGTCAACACGGCGATGCCAACGCTGATCAAGATAATCCATGCCATGATCTCTACGAACTTCCGGCGCTTTTCACGCTGTGCATAGATCGCCTCTTGGCGCCTCTTCCGAATTTGGCCCTCCATGCGAACCAAATCATCCCAAGCGGACTTGCCCAGTGTCAGACCGATCCACTGTTTAAGCTCGTCACGCTGTGCTGCGGCCTTTCGTTTAGCCGCAAAGGCTTCCATGGCCTCTTGTTCGACAGTCTTATTTGCGAACAGCTTCTTAAATATGGGGGGATTCTTGGCTTCTTTTTCGGCTTGGTCTAGGTCGGATAACGCACCCATCCAACGCGAAAGGTCGGATACCATCGACTCGATGTCCCGTCCTATCGCAAATCCTTTTTTGATGGCTCCAAATGCCGCCGTAGCGGTAGCCATAGCACTTACTGGATCCAATTACCCTCTACGCATCGCCAACTCACGCTGGGTCTGGATGCGTTCCCTATTCACATCTGCCCTGTCTTCCGCGATCTCCTCTTGGAGTTCGATTCGCGCTGCGTCAGTAGTGGCCCTCTGCTGGAGCTTCTGGCGTTCCAAATCAAGTTCTGCCGCGTCTTGTTGCGCTCTGCGCTGAGACTCAGCAGCCTTGATAGCAAGTTCTTGCTGCCGGATTGCAACAAGCGGATCTTGCCCACCTTCTGGCGGTGCAAGCATCTGAATGATTTCCTGAGTGAACTGTGCTTCTAGTCTTGCGACCTCGGCTTCAACCATCTCTTCAGTCATCGCAGATGCTGCTTGCATTTGTTGTTGCGCCATCATCGGGTCTACTGCACCCATCTGAGCGGCCAATGCCATTTGCTGCGCCTGCGCTTGCTGTTCTTGGACTTGAGCCATCACAGTCAAACGTGCCTTCATGGATATATGATCCTGAAGATGCCCCATGAATATAGCATAAATATTAGGAGAAGTGGAGACCAACGGCAGTTTCATGAACGCAATATGAGTCATGATGTGTGCATCATGATCTTGTTGCTGGAACGCCGTTAGTAGTTCGCCCTGCATCCCCTTTGCATTCTCAATGCTGGGACTCGTGGGTTGCGGCTCTTTCTTGGCAGGCAGAATCTCATCAATGTTCTGCACCTCAAGAGCCTGATACATACGCTTGTATGCCTCATGCAAATTGTGAATCTGCGGATTGGACTGCGCCAACTGTAGCTGTGTTTGCGCCAACGTGACGCGCTGTGCCATCGAAAATATGTTCGGGTCCGACACTGGGATGACATCAACGCGCCCATCAAAGTCCTGTGACTTTATCTCTGAGGGTGCTCCGGCTACCTCATACGGATAACTTGAAGGGAGATTTTCCGCGAAGATTCTAGCGAGGAGCCGGAACTCTGTTTTCTGCGCGTAGTGCAAGCGTTTGTGGATGGCCGACATGACCTTCATACCACGCTCAAGCAACGCCACAGTTGTGCCCACAGGCATGTCACCGCTCGTTGCACCATCGCTGAGTTGTTGATCAGCGATAGATACAAAGCGGCGCCCACCTTCGATCAAAGATGCCAGCAACTGCGCTAGCGTGCCGGACGGCTCTTTGAACGGAAGCGGGATGATCGAGTTACGGATGTCACCACCAGGTGCATCAATGTCTCTGAACTCACCAGGCGACAGAGGCTCGTCATCGTTACGGATGCGTATGCCTCGTGCCTTGAAACCAGATGGCAAGTTCGCCAGCGTACCAGAGTCGATCAACTGACGAAGTATGCTCGTAGCAGCACGGCCAAGTCCGCCGATCATATGAATCAGGCCGAAGCCATAAAAACCCAGACCGGGTAGGAACTTGTAGTGCACAAAGTATTGCCGCTTGCGCTTCAACGGATCTTGCTGATCGTAGTTGCGCGTTACGGACAAGATCTCCCCAGATCCATGATCAAGCGTTACGATGTATGGTAGCTTGATCCCCGTTGGCTCTCCTGACGGACCCATGTCTTCAAAGCCTTCAAGGTCCATCTCAACGTGCATCTCCAAAATGGTATGCACATCGTCTGAATATCCTTTGCTGACGCCCTCAATCTGATTCACCTTTTCACGAACCGGATCGTCACTCTCATCACTTGTAGACACTTCTACATCGCGATAGATACCAGCGACTTGCATCTTACGAACTTGGTTCTCGTCCATTCGCAAAACATGCGTCACCCGTGGAGCTGTATTCAGATCGGTGGCCGAGTACGGCACCACCAGATCCTCTGACGGCACAAACGCCGACACCGCACGGTTTTTGGTGGGGTCGAAGTATACCTTCTTGAATGTAGATCCAGATAGCGGCAGATAAAACAGCATCTGATCCGTGTCAGGATCAAACTCCTCCATAACCTCAGTGACCTGATAGTTCATGAAGTTTTTGACGCGACTGGCCTGTGCCTCTTTCTCCATGGTCTTAGAACCCAAGACTTGCGTCTTGACCGGACCACCGGCAGGCAAAAGTTCTTTATACGCTTGTGCTTGGAACTGCGTTACGGACTCGGCAATCAGCGGATGCGTTACACCCGTGGCGCCATCAAATGGCTGGGTGCGCTCCTCATACTTGATGCCCAGAAGATCAAGACCCTTGGTGTAGGATTGTTCCCAGTCCTGTCTTGAGTCCATATCCTCTTCGTACATCTCACGAAGTTCGCTGGATATCTCACCTAGCGTGGACTCGTCTAAGATCTCAGCAAGGTTGGCGTTGTGATCATACACCGCCGTCTGTACTTCAATGCCTTCTTCCGCCCCACCCATGAGCGCCTGAACGATAGCACCACCGTCAACATCTTGTAGAATCTCGGCACCACCGGCAAAATCTTCTACCTGAGGTACATCTACTTCAATGCCTTCCGGCGCCTCGATGCCAGAGTCGGTCAAACTGCCCATGGGTCTCGGAGGTAACGCCATTAGAAATGCCCCTTAAAATTACTTATCGAAACCCTGCCACCATTTCGGAAGCCTTGCTCCTTATTAACACGATCTAACGCCTCGTTAAGTGACTCAACCTTGCCACCCTCTGCATAACTCTTGCCCGGTAACGGTGTCCCAGGATACCGGCCAAGTCCTAAATCAAACTCAAAATCAATAATATCGGCAACCGTATCGTCGTCGTATCCAGAACGCTCAAGCTGCCGCTTGCGATTAGACTTCGCCTTCGGGGTCAGAAACTTGGAACCGTGATACGTCTTTGTCACTAGAAACTACCTTTGAAGTTACCCAGAGAAACCTTGCCACCGTTACGGAACTCTACTTCGTTTTCAGTGTTGATGTTTTCAGTCACCTGACGGATCAAACGCATCTTCTCTTTTTCCGTAAGATCGTCCCTCTTCATAATCTTTTCGGCAAAAGCATCAGATCTTTTGACTTTATCAGCATCCTTTTTAAGACGCTTGGCAGCAGCCGTATCACCTTCTCTTGCCGCCTTTTCAGTGCTTCCAGAAAAACCAGTGCCTTTGGGTAGTTTATTGGACATCAGTAATACTCCCGTTTCCTTGGATACCAATCGGAGTTATCGTTCTCGCCCTCAAGCTCGATGAACCCACCCTGCCGGAAACGAATCAAAGCCATCGTCATGCTATCGACAAAGTCGTCATGCTCCCCGTGTGGGAACGCAAGACACTCCTCAATAACCTCCTCCGAGAACTTCTGTTCCGGTGCCCACACCATCCCCGCCTCAAACAGCGGTGCTACCGTGTGCATACGGGTGATCTTATCACGACCCTTGCTTGGTGTATAGTTCATGACCGGAATGCCAGCGGCGCGTAGCTCGTCCGTCAATGGCTGGCCCGACGCCTTCGCCTCAATAATGACCATATCAGGTTCCCAATACTCATACTCTTCTCCTGCCACCTCTTTAAGTTCAGGGAAGTTCCAACGACCACGACGAGCATCCATAAGAAGGATATTATCGGCACCGGTATCTTCATTGGTAAAGATCCCCCACGTTGTTATGGCAGAGTAGTCGGCACTCTCCTTCTTGCTGAATGCCGTGTCATATGCCTGAATGATGTATTTTACAGGTGGGATGTTCTCCTTCTCCCACATCTGCCACCACTCCTTCTTAACGATAGCGCCTTCTTCGGCAGTCGGATTCTGCTGCCACTGTGCGTTCCACTTGGCTAAAGGCAGTGATGCCTTGACCTTAACAAGGTCATCCTTGTTCCAGAACTCCGGCCAAAGCGGTTTGTCGGACGGAAGTATGGCTGGGAACTCCACAACCTCCCATTCGTCCGCCATCTGGTCAGAACCCTGCATCTTGAGCACCTGACCGGTCAAATCCTTCATGCCCCAGCGCGTCATGACGATAATTATCGCCCCACCAGGCTGCAAACGCTGTCTTGGACCGGATGTATACCACTCAAAGGCGTGATCGAAGGCCGTGCTGGACAATGCGTCTTGTTCAGAGTGCGGATCGTCAATAATTAGCAGGTCTGCACCGCGTCCG
>NTLX01000025.1_pt1 | contig 29927 bp, 36 predicted proteins | sample 1251771 | NCBI WGS metagenome assembly NTLX01 (sample SAMN07250028, study PRJNA358725) | marine metagenome | isolation source: viruses from ocean water | place: Pacific Ocean: North Pacific Subtropical Gyre | collected 2015
ATACGAAGGTGAGTCATGGTACGTATCAGGTGGTCCTGTAGTAACATCTCCAGATAACGGTGAGTCTTCAACAGACTTCATTGGTTACGTTGGTGGTTCTCTAGATCTAACTGATTCAATCGGTGCATACGGTGAAGTATCTCTTCTTACAGACGAGACTGCCGACAATGCATACGGTGTTAAAGTTGGTGCTAAGTATACATTCTAGGTCGCATATATCTAGATTAATTCAGAGGGTGTTTGACACCCTCTTTTTTTATGCTATACTGTATGGGAAAATGACTTTTGAATCCCCAGAAAGTCGGAAAAAAAATTTGGGGTATTTTTTTCTAAATAGGTTTTTTACCATTCTATGAACTTTACAGTTTATTCCAAAGATGGATGTCCTTATTGCACTCAGGTCAAAAGAGTGTTAGACTTGTGTAACTTCAAATATCAGGAGTATAAGTTAGACGAGCATTTTGACAGATTTGCTTTCTACGAAGAATTTGGAGGAGGATCGACTTTTCCTCAAGTTCTTCTAAATAACAAAAAATTAGGTGGTTGCACCGATACAGTAAAATACTTAAAAGAACACAATTTATTAGATGGATCCAGAAGACACTCTAGTTGACATTATTGAAGAGGTTTATGACCGAGCAATTTTAAAGACAGGTCGTAATACGTTCAATATGGCAAAATACCTTGAAGAGAACAATTTCAAGAAAAGTGACGTTACCAGATTTGTAGAATCTGGTACAGCAGGAAACATATCTTGCACAATAGATGATCTCGATCACTACATAAAGCATGGGGGTCAGGACATAAAAGGAGCATATCCTAATTTGAATACTGACGATGCTCGTAAAATAAGAAAATTTCTATATGGAATACTGAGTGATGCGTGGAACTACGAACAAGCAAAGAAACCGAAAAGACGTAAAAGAATACGAACTAAATAAAGGCATAGAAGTTATGCTTCCAAGAAGCAGGAGGAGACGTAAACCCAGTTGGTTTGATCGCACCTTCTTTTTCTTTAGGTGGTCAATTCGACTCAGAATAGACTTATTGAGGAACGCAAATGGAAACTAACATAATCCTATTTTTCTCCGCTGTAGGAATGATAATCACATTCGGCATGGGCGGTATTATAGGTTGGATTTATAAATCCGCTGTGGACACCCACACACACAAACGTCAGTTGGATAATCTTCATCCAGAGTTTTTAGATGGCAATGGATCATACGTAGAAGAAGAACTCTTAGCAGTTCGTTTTACAGATCCAGACGACCTACTTGACGAAGACGACGAAGACTGATATAATTATACAAACTGTGACTTGAAATGGCACCAAGAAAATTACCAAAAGATGCATTATTAACTGAAATACTCCAAAAAGTATCTTCTGCTAAAACTAAAAAAGAAAAGGTAGAGTTACTCCAAGAGTACAATAGTCAAGGACTTCGTTCTTTGTTAATCATCAATTTTGACGACTCATTAGAGTTTTTACTACCAGAAGGTGAAGTACCATACACACCTAATGACGCTCCTGCAGGAACAGAGCATACTCGTCTAACACAAGAGTATAGAGGTCTCTACAGGTTCTTTAAGGGCGGTGACGCATCTATTAAGGGTATGAGACGCGAACAGTTGTTTGTACAACTCCTAGAGGGTTTACACGCTGATGAAGCAAATATGCTAGTATCTGCATGTAATCAAGATTTACAATCTAAGTATAGAATCACTAAAGCAGTGGTTGCTGAAGCATTCCCACAAATAGAATGGGGAAACAGAGGATGATCTGGGAGGGTAATCAGGAAATAGAAGAAGTTGCCGACAAGTATCAACTTACCTTCTTACATATTGATTGCACCTCTGACAAAAAGTTGGACAAGAAGTTGCCAACAAATGCTTGGATAGTTACCTACCTTGATCGCAAGGATGGTAGCGAAGAATTTGCCGATCACTATGATATAGTGATGGGTGTCAAAATGGACGTATTTAACTGCTACTATGACAAACTCAGAGACGGATCCAGAATCAAAGATATTGGATGGTGTAACGGAGGAATTTCTCCACCCCTCTTCGATAAAAAATCATATCTCAAAACTAGCGGATCAGGCACTGAAAAGAAAACCTGATGACTTCAAGTTTGAGTCTGATACCGAGGATTTAGATGACCTCGCTGACGAAATATTTGATGCGTTACACGACCATACGCATAAATACCTACATGAAGAGTAGAAAAGCAGCAAAAATCTTAATTAAACGAGCGAAACAAAACCCTGATTTGTATAGTGCACAAGAAGTGTTATATGCAAAACTATTCCGAAAACATGAAAGTAAAACTAGTGACAGTGACTCCAGATGCAGAGAAGCAGATGGGTTACATAGCGAGAGTAAGCAATCCAAATAATCAAAGTAATCCCGCAGTAGCAGGACTATTAGGTTATTGTATAAAACATGGGCATTGGTCAGTTTTCGAGCAAGCACACATGACAGTCGAAATAGAAACGACTAGGGGTATAGCAGCACAAATATTAAGACATAGATCATTTACATTCCAAGAGTTTAGTCAGCGTTATGCAAACACTAATCTGTTGGGAGAAATTCCAGTGCCTGATCTTCGTAGTCAGGATTTAAAAAACCGTCAAAATAGTAATGATGATATACCCGAAGAACAAACGAAAAGGTTACAAGACCAGATTAAAAGGTATTTCGCTGAGGGCATTGATCTCTACAACGAACTCATACGTGAGGGTGTTGCGAAGGAATGTGCGAGATTTGTTCTCCCGTTAGCAACTCCGACCCGTATATACATGACAGGAAGTGTTCGGTCATGGATTCACTATATAGATTTACGTAGTGCACATGGAACACAAAAAGAACATATGGACATAGTAAAAGAAGTAAGGGACATTTTTAAGAAGGAGTTTCCTGTATGTACAAACGCATTGAATTGGGAGTATAAGTAATGCCAGTATATCCAGTAAAGAATTACACCACAGGTGAAGAGAAAGAATTGAACCTTACTATTTCAGCATATGAGAAGTGGAGAGAAGAGAATCCAGAATGGGAAAAGAATTGGCAAGCAGGAACTATGTCTGCTGTGAGGGAAATTGGTGATTATCAAAATAAACTCCCACAAGGTTTCAAAGATCGTTTAAACAACGTCAAGAAACATCATCCCTATGCTAAATTCGACGCACTTAAGTAATGCCAGTTAAAAGTAAGAAACAACCTACAATGGTTGGGTTATCATCCAGACAAATGAGAAAAAAACCAATAGGAGCAGATCACTTAATAGACATAAAACCTCTTACACCCGCACAAGAGAAGGTGTATGAGGCATGGCAGAATAATAAGCATATGTTCTTGTTCGGTGCAGCAGGAACAGGTAAATCATTTATTACACTATATCTTGCACTCAAAAGTATTCTAGATGAATCCACACCATACAATAAGTTGTATATTGTTAGGTCATTAGTTCCTACTAGAGAGATTGGTTTTTTACCTGGTGACCATGAGGACAAGGCAAACTTATATCAAATACCATATAAGAACATGGTACGTTATATGTTTGAGATGCCTGATGATGCATCATTTGAAATGTTATATGGCAATCTAAAAGCACAGGATACGGTATCATTCTGGTCTACAAGTTTCATTCGTGGAACTACCATAGATAATAGTATAGTCTTGGTTGATGAATCTGAAAACTTGAATTTTCATGAATTAGATAGTATAATAACAAGACTAGGTGTGAATAGTAGAATTATTTTTGCAGGAGACGCTGCACAGAGTGATCTTATTAAGGCACATGAGAAAACTGGTATCATGGACTTCAAGAAAATAATTGACGACATGGAAGAGTTTGAAAGTATTGAGTTTGGCATTGACGACATCGTGAGATCTGGTCTAGTCAAATCTTATTTGATTAGTAAATTGAATCTTGGCATTTAACCATTTAAACATACATAACTTTCCACAGTTAAAAGCAACAACTACACCAGAGGGTAGGAGATATCGTGTTGGCGATTCTCTCTACCCTTCTGTTACAACTGTGATAGGACATTCTAAGAAGAAAGCAATATTCGAGTGGAGACAAAAGGTTGGTGAGGAAGAAGCAAATGCTATATCAAAACGTGCATCTACACGAGGTAATAAATGCCATAAATTATGTGAGTTATATCTAGAAAATAAATCAATTAGTAAATATAGTGATGATCCACTATCCATGGGGTTATTTTATCAGATTAAACCCTACCTAGATAGTATTGATAATATACATGCCCTAGAGGAATCAATGTCTTCTAGTCTCTTGAAAATGGCAGGAAGAGTAGATTGTATTGGAGAATACAAAGGAGAATTAGCAATAATAGATTTCAAAACCTCAACAAAGTACAAACGTGAAGAATGGATACACGACTACTTTGCACAGGAGACAGCATATGCTATAATGTTTCAAGAGTTGACTGGTTTGATACCCAAGAAACTTGTTACAATTATCGCTTGTGAGACAGGCGAACCGCAAATTTTTGAAATCTATGACACAATTAAGTATGCTCGAAAACTCAAAGAGTATATCGACGCCTATAGGAGAGACAATGGCAACTGGTAAAGTTGAAGACATTTTTGAAAAGAACTTTATGACTGCTGCAAAGTTTTCAGTGGAGATAGAGAATATTGTCAAAGAAGGTGATCTTAATTACATTGAAGCAATTGTTCAGTTCTGTGAAGATAAGAACATAGAAATGGATGGCATCAGTAAATTAATATCTAAACCATTGAAAGAGAAGTTGAAATATGACGCACAAAGACTCAACTACATGAAGAGAACATCTAAAGCATTTTTAAAACTGTGAGTGGAATAGAGGTTTATAAAATGTACCTCTCTCTGAAACTTCACTTCACCACAGACTCATTCGACTATTTCAAATATGGTAACGCTGCTAAAGCATCACAGCAGTCATTTGACAGTCGTAGAGATAAATTCTTTTTTGTGAAACTTTCGAGAACTTTCAAAGAGGACGAGTTACGCGAATTTTTTGTAGCTAATATGATAGTAGAAGATAAAGTCTATCCTGCTACATTGGTAAGAGAAGGTGCAAAGAATTATCAAGAGTATCTCAAAAGAAAACAATCACTCTCATATAGATTCAAAGAAGATGTAATGACCCTACATGATATCTCGCACTTTTTTGATAAGTTGTTTATAATAGATGGTATGCACCCACCCTTGCTAAAAGCACATCTAGGTGGTAGAATAAGCATAGAAACATTGGCAATCTTTAACAAAATTTTCAATTATGTTGACAACTTTGACAAGATTATCAAAGAAGAAATCGTATGGAAACCCATCCGTAATCGGGTAGTGAAATACGAACCCTTTATTAGTATAGATAAAGGTAAATATAAGAGTATCATCAAACAACAATACGTATGAAATTTTTTCAATCAGAAGTAGTTCAACAAGAACTGCACCAAATGCAAGAACTTTACATGGACATCAACCGTATGGGTCTGATGTTGAGTTTAGATCAGAAAAAAGAACAGCTACAAAAAATGTTACGTCTGATTGAAATTCAACAAACAATGTACATGCGTGTTACATTGTCTGAGGATCCAGAAGCAAAGAAACTTGTAGATCAGGTAAAAAATGCTGCAGCTATGCTAGGCATGCCAAAGGAAGAAATAGGTCCTCAGTTCTATGATAAACTGAAAGACAATGTTAGAAAAATGATGAAGGAGTTACCAGAATGACTTGGGTATTAGTTAGTATTGTTGTTCTTATTGCAGCAACAGGAGCACTCATAAGATACTATGACCCGCATAACTGATATTCCTAATCTTGAGGGATATGGTGTATTCGTTGATGATGTAGATTTCAAAAACATGTCTCGACGAGAGTGGATGGATCTTGGCAAGTTACACATGGAAAAACTTGTCATGATTATCAGGAAGACTGGTCTTCAAAAACAATCTTTCTTACAGGTTATGAGAAAGTGGGGACAGGACAGACAAAATTATGCAGCAACTTTGTTTGCTAAGTATCCATGGGCAGAAGGTAATGTCGTAAAACTTATAAGAAGTCCAGAACTAGAACAAGAAGATAGAGATACTATCAAAGAATTTTTTCGTGTTGGTGGTGGTAATTTAAAAACAGGAAATGCACTAAGAATTAGTGGTAAGAAACTCAATGGCAAACCCATAGGCATGTTTGCTGAGGGTGAGTTACTATGGCATAGTAATGAGAGTGGAGATATAGCATTTACACCCGCAGTTGCACTGTTAGGTGTAGAGAATGTAAAACAGAGTGCTACAGGTTTTATGGTAACAACACCATATTACTATGGTGTAAGTGATAGTTTTCGTAGTGAACTAGATGAGATGGTTCTCATCCATAATTTTATGCCTGGCAAGATAAATCCTGGTCTCAACGATCCACAGGATAATCTAATGTACAAGAATATGTGCCCTGATGAAGACACAGAGATACCTCTGGTTATACAGAGTCCTGCAGGGGTCAAAGGATTGCACTACAGTTTTAATACTGTTACAGGCATCAAAGGCATGTCTAACCAAGAAGCGAAAAAAGTATTAGAAGAAATAAGAAAAGGACTAGACCCATATACTTATGATTACTGGTGGGAGAATGACGATGACCTACTGATATTTGATAACAGTATCGTACAACATAGACGACTAGGTGATACTACAGATCGCATGTGTCTACGTTATCAGTTTGACTATACCTATTTACAATATAAATCTACAAAACAAGCTTATATACCTTACTTACAAGAACCTTACATACAAAGATATAAAGATAGAATGACCTTGATTGCCAAGATGCTAGAGCATGAAGGAAAATCACTCCCAGTATTCGTCTAGAACATCAAGAACGTTATTTAATATCATCTGTGCTGCTGCTCTTTCATTCTCATCCCAATGAGGATACCACTGGTGCTGATGCAGACCATCTTTCATACGCATAACTTTTGCTAACATCTGTACTTTGTTCAATCGTCCATTCATAGGTGTATACGTTTATACCATAGTTATATTGAGTCCATAACAAAAGGGGGTGCAATGTTAAGAATTTTGTGCTATAATGTGTTCATCTACTAAAATATAANTAAACTGGAAAGATGGTGATGATATTGAAGTACAGATTGCAGGAACTTTTGCAAAGGACAAATTTATTGTTCTTAAAAATGCATCTAAGAATCCTTGGGAGCCTGCACAACCACATCCTAGATTTGATTATGAAAAGAAAGAGTGGAAGAAAGATGAAGGAGTTTGATTATGGACTCGATTATAAGACAATCGACTTTACAGTTAAAGAAAACCGCAAACTTTATCGCATTGGAAGGGGGGAACAAGGAGTGCTATTGGTACGCCCTTATACTAACCTTATATGTGCTCATTGGAGATTTGTAAATGAAGATGTCGCTCGCAAATCTGCTTCTAAAATATACTCCATGTTTTGTGACTATAAGAAGCAACAAGACTTCATTGGAATGGATATGGCAAGGAAGTTTCTTGAAATGGGATTTACACGCTCCCGTCGGTATGCAAATCATCCTAGTGGGAAGAAATACGCTAGAGATGGTTCCATATCACCGCAGTCGCCAACCGCATTACACTGTGAAAAGTCGCGTTCTGCAACTGTTTTCAAAAAAATGAGGGACAGAGCAGCATACGATGAAACTTATCAAAAACTACGCAAACAATGGAGATCTGAAGAATGATTTTACCAGGCACAACCGTTACAATTGATAGTCCAAACTCAATATATAATGGGTATGTTGGATTCGTTCAACGATGCACAAAGAAAACAGCATCAGTTCTGTTTGATAACTATTCTCCTTGGGAGAAACTTGTTACTTTCAAAATGTCTGAATTAAAAGAAGGTGGCAACATCCCTAAATCAAAAAACTATTAATTATGATTTTTTTATCCTGTCCTCCAGTATATACATTACCTGGCACATGGACTAAGTGCAATGCACTAATACCACATTATAATGCTGATCCAAATCAAACGTTTGGTATATCACTCTTAGTAGTTTTGGTATTGCTATCAGGGTATGGAGTATATAAAGCATTTTTCAACAATAAAGATCTAACAGATCAATGGGATGACCACGACGACTAATGAATAACTTAGGACTAGAAATTATTTTTTGGACAGCATTGTCGCTGTACATTTTGACAAAGATGGGTGTATTTAAAAAATGAAACTGACACAAGAACTTATTGACAAGATACAGGAAGCAATGCTTCACACTAATCTGAAGGGTGAAATAAACTGGAAAGATGGTGATGAGATTGAAGTACAGGTTGCAGGAACATTTGCAAAAGATAAATTCATTGTATTGAAAAATTCAACGAAGAATCCTTTTGAAAATGCTCAACCACATCCTAATTTTGATTATGAAAAGAAAGTGTTTATTAAAGATGGTAGGGAAGAATATATGAAAGAATATGCAACTAAAAGATTACATGATGATATAAAGAAAGCATCAAAATGAACCTTTGGCAGAATTATAAAAAGGTATTGTTCAATACTTTTGATTTGGAACCTGATGCTACTAGTATGGAGTGGGAAGGAAAACGTAACACAAGTCTAAAAGCAATAGAGTATCGTCATAAATATTTTTTGAAAGCACGTGAGGTAGAAATTTACAATGAAAAGTCTAGCATTTACAACAACATCCTCTATCCTAAGACTGGCTGTAATCTGCCCTGTTTTGGCATGGATCTTATGGGATTTGCTGAATATAAGGTAATCATAGTATTTGATTTTCAGCACCCTACAGAGAACTACATGTTCTCACATCCAGACCTACCAGTAGCAACAGAGGACTATAGATTCTTTGAGAAAGGTAATCACTTCTCAGAGAATATTTTTGTACGTAAATGTAAGATGGATGAAGTAGATCAATATGTAGGAGAGTTTGCACAATATCTTGATGCATACAGAAGAATGGTAGAAGCAGTACAACCAGATGGAGAAGATACGTCAGTATATGCTGACTTCGATACTTATATGACACGTCTAGACCCTGTTGGTGGGTATCTAAAAGGTATATTTGGAGAGGAAAAAGCAGAAAAGCTTGTCAAATCATTTTTATTCTGCTATAATAAATAGTGTATTAAGGCGACGGTCTTAATACTGGGAGTGACTGAATAAACTTACTGGCAACCGCTAGTTAAGGTGATGAGACACAGGTGGTGCTGCTGATGCGAGTCAGAATCGACTGACCAGTCGGGTCTCAGGCAAAGAACGTATTTTACACTGTAGTAATGCCCGTTCTTTTGTTGGTATACAGTAATCCAACCTCCCCCCTTTTTTTGTTATGAATACACACAATACATTTAATACGGAGAATACGTATGTCTTTTAGTGCATTAAAGAAGTCTTCATTTACAGACTTACTTGCTAAAGCAGAAAATCTTAATAAGTCAGAGACCAAAGCAGGTCCTGATGAGCGTCTCTGGAAACCAGAGGTGGACAAAGCAGGAAACGGTTACGCTGTAATCAGATTCCTTCCTGCACCTGATGGAGAAGACCTTCCATGGGCACAAGTTTGGAGTCATGCCTTCCAAGGACCAGGTGGTTGGTATATCGAAAACTCCTTAACAACTTTAGGTAAAAAAGATCCAGTTTCTGATCTTAACAGAGAACTCTGGAACTCTGGTGCAGAAGGTTCACCACAAAGAACTCAAGCACGTAATCAGAAGCGTAAACTAAACTATTACAGCAACATATATGTTGTTAAAGATAGTGCAAATCCTAGTAATGAAGGTAAAGTATTTTTATATCGTTTCGGTAAGAAAATATTTGACAAGATTATGGAATCAATGCAACCCGCATTTGAAGATGAGACACCAGTAAATCCATTTGATTTCTGGAAGGGTGCTGACTTCAAGTTGAAGATCACACGAGTTGCAGGATTTTGGAATTATGACAAGTCTGAGTTTGATGCTCCATCAACACTTGGTGATTTTGATGACAAGGCACTTGAGAGTATTTGGAAGCAAGAACATAGTCTAGCAGCATACACTGCTGATGACCAGTTTAAAACTTATGAGGAACTTAAGGCACGTCTTGAGTCAACTCTTAAAGGTAACTTCAGTAAAGCAATAGCGGATGAAGACCTTGAAGATTTGAGTGAAGGTCGTACACCACAAGAACCTACTCCAGAACCTGTCATTGCAAATCAAGGAGAAGATGATACTTTATCGTACTTTGCTCAACTAGCAAAAGACGACTAAAAAAATAAGACCCCTTCGGGGGTCTTTTTTATTACATGGATATATCTGATAACGTACCACCAACTTGTACAATGCCTGGTGCACCTTTAGTTAGAAGTTGATAATATACATTTACAAATTCTTCAATAACTGTTGGACGTACAACTTGTATTTTCTCTTTCTTTGCATTCAACTGTTCTTCATATTGGTAATTAGATACTGATACTGTAGGATTAGCAGTAACAGTTGTACTACCGTTATAATACGCAACTTGAAAAGTTTGTGGAACTATCTTTCCCGCAGGACATATAATATTGCCATCATCATCTGTAACTTCTGTAGTCACATAATATTTTGTACCCATGGGTTGACTATACTTGTTATTAACAAATTCTTGTAGTTGTCTAACAGATCGTGGCCACTGTGAATAGTAATCTGTAATGTCATTAATAATAAGTATAGTCCAGTTGTAAAATGGATTTTTATATAACTGAGTAGAAATATCTTCTGGTCTTTCTCCATTTTTAACAATATACTCATCAAATAAACTTATTGATGTTTTAAATTCGTTTAGAATTTCACCACGTTTCCAAATATTTTTTGCCAGTATAAATTTAGCATCCAATTGATTGGGTGAAAAATTATACATTAAGTCGGGCAAACCATTTAACATTAGAATGTCACCGTAGGATAGTTGTCTAATTCTGGAGATCTGAAGAATCTTGAATTTGTTTTGTCTTGCCCAGAACCTTCCATGTCGTTTCTTGTAAGAGCAGTTGTTTCCATAAACTTCAGACTCAATAAAACCAAGGGAATGTTACCGTCAAAGATTGTTTGAAGTTGTCCAAGAGGTGTTGTATTGACAGTCACATTAGTAAGTGCACATAGTTTAGTCTTCGGCATCATGGGATGTTGTATTGATTTTGTGCTACCTGTATTTTTATTAACTTTTACAAACTGTGGTTCTAAAACCCAAACGTCTGGGAATTGTAGTAAGGTTGCATTTCCCCTACCATTCTTTGAGTATGGGTGCATACCACGTTTGAACCATTCTATAATTCTAACTATTTTTTCAGACTCTTCTTCATCCCTTGCTGCAAGTTCAAATGTAAATTCAAACGTCCTCATATCCATACGTTGAAACATTTGAATAGCATTCTCATTTGGTGCTAATCCAGCAAGTCCAGCAATATTTTTCATATTTAGATTGCTAGTTACGCCAAATGTATCCGCACCAAATTTTCCTCCAGCCATTATCCCACCAGCTATATTACTAGCTGCATTTGGATTGTTCTTATTAAAATTTTTTATCCCTTTCATTTTTCCCAACTGCCCATTTATTATGCTTGGAATTGTTCCTCCAGCCATTCCTAAACCAGTGTTGAGAAGAAACTGGGCGGGGTTTGTTGCGAGCAATGCTAAAGTTCCAAGTTTAAACTGATTATTCCAATCTGCACTATATTGATATTGAAACTCATTAGGCATAGGTAAATTACATGTAGCACTCATTAAACCTTTTTTTCTTGCATTGTTTTGAAACTCTTTGTCCTTCTTTAATGCCTCTAGGTTTATTTCCGTACCATCTGGTGCTGTTAGTATATTTGGTATTGTTACTGGATCTTCAACAGCAATATGTGCCTTATTTCGTTGCTCAGTTAACTCTCTACGTCTCTCATCGTTCCCACTCTGATTGCTCTTATCTACCGTTGGATCTCCAGATCTTTGAAATTCCTCCATGAACAGACCAGCTGCATCAACCAAACGACTTAAATTATTGTTACTAGCAAGTGAATTTAAAGCGTCGTTTTGATTTTTAGCAACTTTTTCTAGAGCCTCATTATATTCATACTTATTGATTTTCAAGTATGAAGCATATGGTATATCTTCTATTCCGTTTGGGTATGATAATGACATTAATTTTTACGATGGAATTTTTCTAGAGGTAATAAACTCAACAGTTGTACCTCACTCTCTTGGATTTCAAAGAAGATGCTATCAGCATTCTTCGGAATATATTGACGTAAAGAACTTTTAGGGAACTTTTTTCTATTTATGGCACTTAGACGAGCATTTGAACTTATATAGTGCATGTTAGCACCAATAACGTTACTTCCTTTACCTTCTAAGTAAAATATCAATGGATATTGATCCCATTCTATGAGTCTATCTTTAAATTTTGGATCATATTCAAATATATACCACTTACCTTCCGACGGGGATCCTACAGCATCATCCAACAGTATATTGAATACCTCGTCTCTTAGTTTATCTTTGGTTATAGTGCTTCCTTTTACCTTTGAGATTAGATCATCAAATCTTGAGTTCCCGTTCAGTGATGAGTTTGAACTCCCAGAGCCTGTCGTTGCAATAGTCATGTGCTGCTTTCCACTTTGCTTGGTTTGTTGCGTAAGTAAAGACTTCGTTCAAGTATTTCTTTGTCTTACGTTTTTGAGGTTTAGGACCTTCGACCTGTCTTTTAGGTTTGACCTCGATGAGATATGATTTTATAGTTCCATTTGCTTCTCTGACCCTGACCCAGAAATCTGGAAAGTATCTACGCCACTTCTTTTGAACTGGATCGTAGTATGGGATAGCAATCTCTTCAGACCACCATTGTAAAACTCTAGGAGTTTTATCACACCAATCCATGAACTTTCGTTCCCACAAAGAACGGTATACTACACCTGTAGGATCACCTTTATACTTCTTGTAATTCCTTACTCTGTATTTTCCTTTGTAACTTGGCATAAATAAGGTATGGTCACATCATAAGGACTATTTATGGCAACCGCAACTGGCGTCAGTACGTTTATTCAAAAAATATTAGATAAGAAAAGTGGTATATCTGCGTCTAATCTATATTCTTTCAATATACAAGAACCACAACAAACATCTGGATATAAGTTAAAGACATTTTTCAAAGACAATATTGGATTTGATTCAAGTGCAGAAGAACTTACATTACTATGTAATGAAATACAACTGCCAGGTATCACATACTCTGCTACTGATGTAAAATCAGTGCATAAAGGTATTATTCAAAAAATGGCATCTGGTAAGGTCTATAATGAACTAGATATTAGTTTCTTTCTAGATGCTGATTCAATGCCTTTGAAGTTTTTTCGTGCATGGCAAGATTTTACCATGGGTGGAAAAGAGATAGCAACTCGAATTTATGGTGACCGAGCTCCTACTAACAGACAACAAGCGTTTGCTATGAGGTATTACAACCACTACTGTTGTACACTTGACATAAAGAAGTTAGAGAAGTATAATGTACCTAAAAGTGAGTCTGAGGAAAAAACACCACCAGAACTAAAAGAGGTCTGGGAAGCAAAATTATTTGGAGCATATCCCTACACTGTATCATCTATACCATATTCCGCAGGTCCTGCACAACTTGTAAAAGTTAATGTTGGATTTTACTACGAGTATAGTCAACTGAAAATTAACTAATCATGCCATTACCTGAAATTGTTACGTCAACTTACACGTTGACGGTGCCTTCTACCAAAAAGAAAATTAAATATCGTCCATTCTTAGTTAAAGAGCAAAAGATATTAGTAATTGCTCTGGAGAATAAAGATCAAGAACAAATCTTAGATGCAATTACTACAGTATTAAGAAATTGCATACAAACTAAAATTGTATTTGATGACTTAGCATTGTTTGACATAGAATACATATTCCTACAAATACGTGCTAGATCAATTAGTGAAGAGATAGAACTTAAAGTAACATGTGCTGACGATGGTGTAACTGAAGTCAACATATCATTCTTAGTTGATGATGTCAAAGTTCACTTTCCAAAAGGACATACTAATATTATTAAATTAACTGATGATGTCACTGTTGAGATGAAGTATCCAGACTTAGATTACTTTGCCTCTGTTAACTTTTCAAATAAAGAAGTGGATCCCTATGATCTAGTAGCTAAATGTATCAAGAGAGTATACGTTGGTGAAGATGATTCTGGATCATTTACTTTTGAAGAAGCAAGAGAATGGGTCGATACACTCACAAGTCAACAGTTTGATTTGATTCAAACCTTCTTCAATACTATGCCAACTTTAAAACATGAAATAAAGGTAAAGAATCCTAAGACTAAGAAAGAGAATCGTCTAGTTATAGAAGGGTTAGCAGATTTTTTCGCATAGCCCTCTTCCAAGAGGGCTTGATGACCTTCTATCAAACCAACTTTTCTCTTGTTCAACATCATAAATATAGCTTGACTGATATTGAAAACATGATCCCTTGGGAAAGGGAAGTCTATGTTAACCTATTGTCTGCTCACTTACAAAAAGAAAGAGACCGAATAGAAGAGGAACGTCGTAAACGATGAGTATTAACCCAGACGAAAATGAAATGATAGCAATTAGCAACAAGTTTGCTAAGGCGATGGGTAGTTTTGTCGAGACAGATTTTCAATATTTTGGGTACTTAAGAAATAGACAGAGATATTATATTGGATCAAAATTTGGAGGTAGTACAGGTGCTGCTCCTGTTTTAAAAAAACTTGCAAAAGAAGAACCGAAGAAAAAGATTACAGGTGGTGGAGATGATGATGGAGGTGGTACTGGCGTTCCTGTATTCGTTCCAATAAAAGATTTAGTTGATGAAGAAGAATATGAACTTGAAGAACCAAAAGTTCCAGTTGTAAATACTCCAAAAGATAATCCAATTGAAGATGCTGCAAATAATGTTTTAGACATTGACCTTGAGCAGATAAAAGAAATAACCAAGGATGCACCAATAACGATCACTAATAATCAAACATTTGACGCTCCTGGCGATGAGATTTTTAACTACACAAACCTTTCAAGTTTTTTTGAAAACACTGGTATGACTGACATACCTAGCTATATGCAACCATTGAGTGAGGATTATAGTGAACTTGCAACAATTTTTGAAATAGCAAAACCCTCTTTAGAGTTAGGTTCTATCTTTGCTCTCGCGGGTTTAATGGGTGCTAATCCATTTCCTGCATTTACAAAAGGATCATTTAATAAACTTAGAGGAAGTGCATTTAATAAAATAATTGACTTTAGTAAAATTTCTGAGCAAATTAAAGTTCCTTTCGCCATGGGAGGATATGTTCGATCAGCAACACCAGCACTTATAGGAGAAGCAGGTCCTGAGTTGGTCATTCCAGTCGCTAAGTTTGGTGAAGCGATAGAAGCGATATACAGAGAAGGTGCGTCTATATTAATTTCATCTGCACTAGGATTTCTCTCTAAATTACCTAACTCAACAGCAAGAGCTGGGGTTATCGCAGAGGCTAACACATTAGCATCTATTTTTGGTATAAGTGATATTGATAGTATAGAAGGAAACTTTGGTTTATCTGGAAAATTAGAAAACTTTTCAGTAGGAAGTAGAACTGGTGTAAATGTTCCTAAGGCACTTCCCTTAGCAGAAGATCAGATGCAAGGTGGTGGTTATGGTGGAGCTGGTCTGTTCAACTTGTTAAGAGCTGGTAAAAACATGTTGAAAAAGACTAAGATTGGCAAGAAGATTGGTAGAGGAGTTAGAAGAACTAAAACTGTAGCTAAAGGTTTGCTGAAAAAGGCAGGAAGAAAAATAGGTGTAAAGAGTGTCGCTAAGATAGGTGGAAAGGCATTAGGTAAAGGACTATTGAAGAAGATACCATTTATAGGTCTTGGTGCAGGATTGTTATTTGCAGGACAAAGAATGATGGCGGGTGACTTTAAAGGTGCAGGACTAGAAATGTTATCAGGTGTTGCTGGCACAGTGCCTGGCATCGGAACTGCTGTATCTGTAGGGTTAGATGCTACACTTGCTGCTAAAGATATGGGCATGATCGGTGATGGTACACCAGAATCGTCAACACCAAATCCACATATAGCTGGTAATGGTATGCCTATCATATTGAATCCATCTACTATGAAAGCGTGGGAAAGAGCAGTGGCAGCTGCTGCTAAAGATGGTGTTAACTTGCCTATGAGTGTGACATCTTCATATAGAAGTGCGAAACAACAACAAGAACTAATAGACCGAGCAGCAGCGGGAGATCCAAACGTTATGACTCCTGCACCTGTTGGACTATCTCCACATGGTCAAGGATGGGCAGTAGATATAAACTTCTACTCAAAAGCAAATGAATGGATGAGGGAGAACGGTAGTAAATATGGATTTAAGTGGCAGGGTGAGAAAGACCCAGTTCACTTTGATTTCTGGAATAATGAACCAAATGATAAATGGTTACAACCTGGCAATAGGGATTGGATACCAAACAACATAGCAGCTCCTGAGAAAAAAAGTGGTAGTGAGATTACAAATCCAAATATAAAGAAACCAAATGTCTCAGAGGTGAAAAATAATTTGATTGAAGAACCCATACAACAGTCTACTAAACAGTCAGGAGATTTTTCTATTGCTCAAATGGCAGTTCCAATACCTATTCCAACGCCTACGCCATATGCAGTTCCAGTTGAGGTAAATAAAGATGTTGATGATTATGTAGTTATTGATGTTTTTGGTAAAGGTTCAAAAAGAGAGGTGGTTAGTTAATGGAACATCTTACCGAAGTACTTCTAGGTCTTAAGAAGTTTTTAGATAATAGGACTGCTATGATGCAAGCGATGTACAGAGAAGATGTACGTCAAGACTTCTTAATGAAAGAGAAACTACAGTCAATAGATGAGACTGGTGGTGTTAAAGTACAACCTATCTCTTCACCTGGCGTAGATTTAAGTCCAGTTAATGATCTGATTCCTAATACATCACCAAGAAAAGCACCTAAACAACCACTAGTAAAAGCAGCAACTGGTTTACTTGGTGGTGCGGATGTATCTAATGCATTGAATATTAATGCTACATCCATGGGTACAGAACCTATGCCACAACCTAAAACTTCACTCGCTAAGGTTGGTCTAGAAGAAGGTATTAAAAAGAATATATCAAAAGATATTGAGGATGATTTTGTAGTAGATGATAAATTAAAGGCAGCATTTGGTGAGACTTTAGCACTACCAGCTAAAGCAGCTGCAGTTGCACTGCTTGATCTGATGAGTAAGATACCCGCAGCTGGTACAACCTCAGCAGCTGCAATTAAAAATAATATTGAATCAGTGTCGTCAGCATTTGGTATTCCTCCTATTAATTATGAGGTTGGTACTGATGGAGATCCTACAGATGATGCGGAGGAGGGTGATGGCAAGTCTGGAGGTGGATTCTTAGAAAATATCATTGCTTTGATAGGTAATACCGTTCAAGGTGGAATGGGTGGAGGTCTTGGAGGTGGGCAACAACCAGGCGGTGCACTTGCTATGCCACCACAGACAATGCAAGGTGATCCTCCAAATTTACATACTAACTATGCACCTAAAATGCCATACACAGGAACTGCTGATGGTATAGGACTTGGAGACGGATCAGGAAGAGCTATGCAACCTGTCAAGTCACGTAAACCAACACTAAAGTCTGCTCTTATGATGTCACCTATGGGGATGTCTATAATGGGTGGTCAAAAAATACTTGAGGGTGCTAAATCATTCAGTAAATCTACAGCATTTAATAATATTACCAACATAGGTAAGAAAGCACTATCGTTGACACCTATGGGTATGATGGCAAATGTAGGGATGAAAGCATTTGGTAGTATAAACAACATGTATAATTCTAACGGTGATCAAGTTACTAATATTTCAGAACTAACTGATAAAGTTATAGATGAAAATAGACAAAGTGTAAAAGAGAAGACTGATCTTGACGTAGCAGCTATGACTTCTGCAGCAAACAGTCAAATTGTACCACCACCACAGGTAGGTGGAGTAAAATCTGTGGGTAACCAATCAGCAAGACCAAAGACTAAAGAGTCTCCTTACCTTACTGTATATAACAAGACCTCGCAATTCTAATGAAATCTAAAAGTAACTTTGAATTAATAACTTTTAATATCACCGCTGGTGATAATGAATATGCTATTGGTTTAAACCAGACACTGTATATCAAATATGTTGAGGACATTCAATCTGCAACTAAGAGAATGGAGATACAAATAACAGATAGTGAGACTGGTATATGTTCTTTATTAAGGGGGATGGAACAAGTTTATCTTGAGATAGTAGATGATGATGAGAATCTTATCGGTGGATATTATATCATATATGACATACAAGACAGAGTTACAACTAGCACTACATCAAAAGCAACTCTGATGCTATGCACACCAGACTTCATTAATAATGCTGCAATAAAATTGTCAAGAAGGTTTGGTGAAGGTGAAGGTAAAAGGATAGATGAGATAGTTGTTAATGATATATTGGGAGGTGTTTTAAACACACCAGTACTCATAGCTCCTGAGAATGTTGAACCTACTTTTAATAAGTATTCGTTTGTATCACCATTCTGGTGTCCATTCACTATAATATCATGGCTCGCTTCAAAATCTATTCCAACTAGCGGTAGTGGTGCATCTGCAAGTGCTGGTTACGCTTTCTTTGAAAATAAATTTGGGTATAATTTTAAGTCCTATGACAAATTTGCTACTGATGACGTTGTAAAAACTATTATCGTTGGTCACGAACCAGCAGAGTTAGAATCTCCCGATGAAAAAAGTATTTTATCTGTTGACAGTGTACGAGTGAGTTCATCAGTGGATGTATTGAAAGGATTGAATATAGGATCTTACTCTAGTAACGTTATGACAGTTGATCTTTTTGATATGAACTATAAAAATATTAAATTTGACATCAATAAATATTATGACAATGTTCCACTCTTGAATAAGGGTAAGAAACCAAAGTACTTTGAGAAATTTAAGAAGGATACTTCCTCCACTCGTATTATGTCAAAAATAGTAGATACTGCACTTTTTACTGAAGGAACTCATACTGCAGGACTTACAAAGCAATTATCACAAGCATCGCTTAGAGAAAAATTATTTTACAATAAATTTGTTGACGTAGAATATATTGGTAAGTTTGATTTAACTGTTGGTCAAGTTGTTGAACTTGAGACTTTTAAAGGTAGAAGTAGAGAACTAGATGAAGAGAACAGTGGTAAATATGTCATCGCAAGATTAGAAAGAACTTTCTATAGTGGTGACGACATGATGGGTACAGCACTCACATTAGTAACAGATAGTCCTGGTGCATAACATGTATGAATCAACTGCTAATTTTATAGGAAAAGATGGGTTCAATTGGTGGATTGGACAGGTGGAGAATATTGGTGATGGTTCCTATGATGTAGAAACTAAAGAGATAGATGAGAAAGATTTTGACTATAACAATAAAGTAAAAGTTAGAATTGTAGGATACCACAATTCAAGTAGAGCAGAGTTACCAACAAAGCATTTACCATGGGCACAGGTATTGATGCCACCAATATATGCACAAAAGTCTGGTATTGGATCTCATCACCAACTACAACTTAACAGTTGGGTTGTTGGATTTTTTATGGATGGTGCTTCAGCACAGATTCCTATTGTTATGGGATCTATAACTGATGAAAATCCAGATACAAACTATGCTACAGATAAAGGATCAGAGGAGGGGTTTGCACAATTAGCTGCTGGTGATTATGATGCAAGACACCATATTGATACGGGTAGTGCAACTCCAAACTCAGAAAATAACATCGAGAAAGATAGCAAAACGGGTTTAGATACTAAAAAGAAGAAAAAGATAGTAGAAGAAGATAAGATCACCAGTAACAATAAAACAGGTGGTACAAAAGGTGAGTCAGACGCAGGAAAAAAAGCAGATGATGACAAGAAAGTAACAGTTCAAGTCGGTAACGGTAAGTGTGGATCAGAGACTGCTACAAAACTTGAAGGTCCTATGGCAGAGTTTATGAAGTTTGCTCGTGGCATAGAAAAGAATGAAATTGATGAGTTTATTGATAAAAAAACAGGTGATATTGTTGATCTTGAAAAGGAGATCAACAGTGTATCAAACAGGATAAACACAAAGATTAGAGGACTTACACAAAACATCAAAGGTGTGGTTATGGAGGAGGTTGATAAACTTGTAACAGATGGTTTAGATAAACTTAGCATACCAGATCCAGATAAAGATAATGCAGTTAGAAAACAACTTAAAGATGTTGGTGATTTAGTATCTTGTTTATTCAAACAAATACTTGGTGAGATAGGTGACTTTATCAAGGGATTATTAAAAGATTTGTTAGAGAACGTATTAGATACAGCACTATGTCTTATTCAAAATATCCTAGGTGATATTATGAAGAAGTTGATGGATAAGATAAAAGATGCCTTGGGTATATTGAAAGGTGTTATGGGAGCTATCAAGGGTTCTGCTGATAAGATACAAGGTATCCTTAACAAAGTTTTAGAGTTCATTGATTTATTTTGTGAGGGTTCACTATCATGTGCTATTGGTGCATCTGTATTTGAGACTGGAGTTGGTGGTAAGAAGAAAGGTAGAGACAAAGACGATGCTGATGATGATGACAAGAAAGGACCTTTGGAAAGGTTTGAGAGCATCAATTTCTATACTTCAGATGGTGAAATCGCAACTGCTGCGTTGAATTGTAACAGTGGCATATTGAACAGAAAACCATGCTTCCCAGAATTAGTGTGGGATAATTTACAGTCAACTACTCCAATCAAAGCAATAGCAATTGTAGATGATATAGGTCAAATGCTTGGTGTATTGATGAGAAAGAAAGGTAAGAACGTAAACAGAGAAGCACAAGTTAGAGCACAATTTACATGTAATGAACCAGAGGGTAGTGGTGCTAAATTTAAACCAAATATTGTTAATGGTGTAGTGGATTCAATAGAGGTTATAAAATCTGGTATAGGATATGGATTTGATCCTGCTACTACATTCTGTCCTAACGAACAATATGGAGTCAAGGTAAAGAAAATAGGATTAAAAGAACATGTAAAGGATGGTGAGTATATAGAGCAAGTCACTACATCATCACCTGACGTCTTACAAGTTGTTGATGTTGATTATGATGAAGATCATATACTACTAGCAACTATAGATACATCATTTAATTCTAATCTAGTTGCTGGATTACAACTTAGAACTAAATCTGGACACGAGTTTACACTTAACTTTACCGAGAAGTTCCCAACTCTCGTAATACCACCAAATGCTACAGCAATATATGCTAAGTGCGGTGATCTAATACCAAGAGTAAATGAGGTTAAGGTAGTCAATGTTGGTAAAGGATATAAGAATCCTATTATCACTATAGGTACAGGTAAAGATAAACAACAGATTGGTACATATACTGTTGACAGTCAAGGTAGACTTATAAGACCTACAATTACAAAAACTGTACTTGGATTTGTCAAACCTGTTATCGAAGACAGTGAGGGCACAGGTGCAAAACTCTCTGTAATATATGAATACTCAGGTCCTAGAGAGATCAGAGAGAGTAATATTTTACAACTTCAGACCTACATAGATTGCGTAGGACATCCCATGATAACTACACAAGAAACAACTACAGGCACTGAGACAACCACTAATACTGATGACAATATTACTGTAAATACAGATACGACACAACAGACAACACAGCAAACTACACAACAAACTAATCAGCAAACTACACAACAAACTAATCAGCAAAATAATAATACGCAACAGAATCAAGGAGGTTATGGATACTAATGACAGATTTATTTGAAGGTGGAACTAATCAAGAAAACGATTCTCCACAGACTAGAGTACAGTATCCTAGGAACTGGATACAAGAAACGTCTGCAGGACATCGTATTGAAATGAACAACACTGAGGATGCTGAGAGAATCAGAATCCTCAATGCAAATGGTAATTTCATCGACTTAGATGAGAAGAATGATACTTATCTAAAGTCTAAAAATGATACATATATTCTGTCAGACCATAATCTTGTTATAAAAGTCGGTAAAGACATTAAAACAGATAGAGTGGTTCTACAAGTTATTGGTGATGTCAACCTCTATGTTGAAGGTGATATGCACACGGAAGTTGAGGGTGACAGATTTGATAGAGTGAATGGTAACTACCAGATGCAAGTCGGTGGTGTATGTACTATTCAATCAGATGAGAACTTGGCAATACAAGCTGCCAATGAAATGAGATTGAAATCCAATGCCTACACAAACAAGACAACGTTCTTGGAAAATGATTTGAGTGCGGGCGGTTCTGTTAAAGAGAACGTAAAGGGTAATTATGAAATTAGAATCCAAAAACCAACTGCTGTATATTCAGTACACAGTGAAGGTAACATGGCATTCAAGACTTTAGGTACTCGATATGAGGTTACCAGTGGGAATGAATACCATACTGTTTTTGGTAAAGTTAGGGACACTGTATACGGTAATAGTAAGACACCTTTAGCGGGTGGAAACTTTGTCGGTGCAGTTGACGCTCCCCAATCCCATAGTTATTTCATTACAGTTACTGGTAGTATGCAAACAACAGCTACTAGTACTATCAATGTTAATTCAGACGCCAATGTAAACATCACTGGTGCAGAAATATACTTGAATTGATTGTAGAGTTCAAAGATTAACATGACCTTTCATCACATGTCAGTAACAAAACAAGAAGCACAATTTTTAAAAAGCATTCTTGTGAAACATTTAGAAGATTACGTAGAAGAGTTAGTAAGAGAAGATAATACCAATGATGCTATGCTGCATATGCAGCAAAATAGAGAAGCAGGGAAAAAACTTTTGTTAAAGGCAGAAGCAGCCATCAGACGTGCTAGTAGGGCAGCATCCGACCCCCACTTTACAAATCTGAGTTAGTGTGCTACACTGAGAGCATTCGACTGATTTTACATGACTGATGAGCACCTTGATAGAGTTAGCATTGACATTACAAAGAGACAGTTTATACTGATAAGTAGTAAGGGAGTCTCCAGAACCATTGATTGCGATGATGGAGATGAATTCATTCGTGTTCTTGATGTCATCAGGAATACCTGTCAAACTGAACAAGTAGTTTACCTCTAATGTCATACAACAAAACTTATTCTGAAATTAAAACACTGCTCAAAACATCTGAGCGTGTTGGTAAGACAACTATGTTAAAAATAGCACGTCTTGCTATTAAAGAAACTCTAGGAGATAGAGTGGAGATAGAAGATATCAAATGGGACAGCAAATTTCTTGATCTAGATGCTGATAGTCTGGACATGGTAGAACTTGTTATGTTCTTAGAAGAATGCTTTGGTATCGAAATCGCTGATGAAGAAGCGGGAGAGATTGTCACTGTTGGTGATGCTATCGAAGTAATTAAGAAAGCAAAAGCAAATAAAGGTAAGAAGAAAAAGATAAACGTATCTAAGTATAAAAAGAAAGCAAACCCTAACGCTCCTTTAACTGCTGCAAAGCAATTTACTAAAGCGACTGAAGCAGCTGCTAAGAAAACAGAAGAACTTGAAATAGAGATAGAGGAAGCACTAAAAGAAGAAGAGTGAAGGTATACTGGTCATATAAGATAGGGGAAGATGGTGATCAATTCCCTCCTGAGTTTGTAGGTGCTCCAAAAAAATATTTGGTGGGGTACGATAACTCCTATGATCATTCTAAGTGTCCTGCATTTAAAGAATATTATAAAAATACATTTGTCATTGAACAACCATTTGACCTTGGCATCAAGTTTAAGGATAATAGACTAGAAACTAATTTACCACAGAAAGCATTTGATCAGTATTTTCATTTGTCAGAAACGTGGTTAGAAGGTGAGTATCCTGAGATACAGATGATGTTCAACTGGTTTTTCTGGACAAAGAAAAAGGATGTATGGATTGAACAATTATCACCTGCAACACTTTCAAGAGAAGGAATGGAGGTCGTCCAAGGGACGTTTCCTATATCTTCTTGGTTCCGTCCTATAGTCATAGGCATCAAGTTATTAGATAACGATGTGTACATCCGAAAGGGCACACCAATTTCATTAATTAGGTTCCCGTGCAAAAGTTCGGTACAACTGGAACAGCGTACACCACCTCCAGAACTATCATCCCAACTAAAGCAACAGAACACATTGAGACTCTTTGCAAAATTTAAAACTTGGGATATAATAATGAATAGGAATGACAAAGAAAGGAGGTGTCCTTTTAGATGAATAGAGATTTGTTTTGTAAATGGTTTGAGGGTAAGTTTGATAACTGGACTCAAGCAGCATCTAATCCTACAAAATGGGCACATATTATAGTAGAACACAAAAAGATAGGTGATTATAAGTATCTTACATCATCCAGATACAGTTACATGGATGAACCATATAGAATACAGGAAGTAGAAGTTACAGAACCTTCAGAGTTTGCACCAAACTTATTGATAGTTAAAAATCCTGCGTGTGATATGTTGTTTAGATTTCATATGGACAACTATATGTTTTATGGAGAGTCAGGAGAAGGGTGTACATGGAAAGAGAGACCACTAGAAAGTCAAGCTAAATTATACCCTAATGCATACCATACTTGGGACAAAGGTTATTGGGAAGGTAGTGAGGGATTTTTTACCTTTGATAAGGTTGTATAAATACTCTTGATAGTTTTATTGTCTATCAATAATGGCAACAAGAAAGATATCTGATCTTACATTATTGACTAGTGGAAACGTATCATCATCTGATACTCTTTTACTTCTTGATAACTCAGACCCAACAGATCAAAATAAACGAACTGCTATAGGCAGTATATTCAAAGCAGTGCCATCTGGTACGTATACTTCACCTGGCGTTCAGTTTGAAGGAAAAACTTCGACTGGTGTGTTTTCAACAACACAAGGTCAAGTTGGACTTGCAATGGGAGATGCTAGACTCAATCTTCAAAAGGTTGGAACTACACTTAACATTCAAGCAAGAGATAGTGCTGACACTAACTTAGACTTCACAATATCTGCACAGGGAACTGGTAAGATACGTTTAGGTTCTATCTTAGCGATCAATGATTTAAACTTTGTTATACCTAACTCGTCAGACGAGACAAAGGAAGCAAGGTTTAGTTCTGCATCTATACCAGCAGGAGTATCACACACCTACGTTTTACCGTCTAATGGTGCAGCAAATGCAACTGATACGTTGGTAACTTTGACTGCAACTCAAACATTATCTAATAAGACAATAGCAAGTCCTGTATTTACTGGTGCAGTAACAGTTAGTGATATATCAATTGGTGGTAATACAACGATTGGTGATGAGGCTTCGGACAGTTTAACTGTTAACGCTGCATCAATATTTGCTTCATCTGTAACATTATCTAATTCACTTATCGCTAACAGTGGTGCAACTATCACTGGTGATATTGCCTTAACTGGTAATCTTGACGTAGGAGACAGTGATTATCTTAAATTAGGAGCTGATGATGATTTATTGATTTATCATTTAGAAACAGGATCTGGCGGTAACTATATTGCGGGTGCGAACAATATGGGTATTGTTATCTCTGCTGAAAAGGTTGAGTTATTAAATCAAGGTCACACATCATACTTCTTTAAAGGAGAAGCAGCTGGATCAATAGTATATCATAATAATGACGCACGTGTAACAACAACTGCAACAGGAATTTCAATTGGAGGAGCAATAGATGCTGTCACATCTATCACAAGCAGTGGCAACATTGCTGTTGCTACTGATAAGTTTACTCTGGATAGTACTAATGGCAACGCAGTATTCGGAGGAAACATTACAGGTGGCGGTAACATTACCGCAACAAGTGGAACGAACTTCGAGTTCGGTTCAGTCAACGGTGGAGCTACCAATGTTGGTGTTGGTCGTACAGCATCCACATATAATCTAGAAGTTGAGGGAACTATATATGCTACAGGGTCTACTATTACTGCTGGTAATGGATCTGCGGGTAAGTTCATCCTTCAAAAGGGTGCTGCTGGTATAGGTTTACACTTTACTGACAACACAGGAACTGACCAAGCAGTTTTGGACAGTGGAGGTAACTTTGGTTTAGGTAAATCACCTTCTTACAAGTTTGATGTATCTGGTAATTCCAATATTGATGGTGACTTAGCAATCACTACAACTAACCCTGCAGCAGGGACAGGTGGTAAGATAACTGCAAGAGAAATAATTCTTACAGATCCAATCACATCTACCACATCTACATTAAATGCACAAACATCTGGAGGCGTATCCAGAGCAAGAGTTTATTTTCAATCATTCAATTAATTAACCATGGCGACTAAACAGAATGGTGTATTGGGGACATTTACTCCAACTGTAACTGGATATACAAATCTAACTGTACCAGCTAATAGCACCAAATTAACAACAACAGGATTTCCATTTTACACGTGTCCAGGTGCAACCTTGGCAAGTGGTAAATTAGTGATTGCAAATAATACTGGCGGTTCATTAAATGTAGATGTAGGTATAGTAGAAGCAACAGATATAATACAGTTCGATGCATTGTCAGCACAACCTAATGACCCCAACACAAGTGCATCATACTTAAATTATGGTTCATTTTCTTTCCCTGCTAATTCACAACAAAGTTCAATCGTTGTCGAGGGTTCTGGTGGATCTGGTACATTCCAAGTCAATGAGGATGTAAACTGGACAAACTCCAACAGAGGTGCGGGTGCAGCTGCTAACATGACAGCAAAAGTAAAATATTGGGACGCTGTTAATAAAAAATTATGGTTATACAGTGCGACTCACCCCTTAGCACTTGAATTACCTGGTGATACTACATTTACAGGTGCTACATCTGGTGCAACAGTGTTGGCAGGACCTTCACACGCGGGTACAGGTGGATTTGCAGGGTGGTCAGGCAAAGCAAGATACTATGATGGATTAAATGGAACACTCTACCTCCAAAACTATGAGTTTAAAAACAATCTTGACTATACTCAGATTGGCGACTTTACTAATGAACACCGTGAGCTCACGAATAATAACCTCAACAGATCACTCGCAAGACTCTGGAGACCAGTAGCAACAACAGCCACACGCTATGCTGCAGCTGGTAACACAACACCAACTACTGAATTTGTTGATAATAATGGTGTTGAATTGCTTGTCTCTGGAGTAACTAAGATTGCTGCAGAGCAATACCTAGTTAAACAGAAAGCACTAGCAGATGCTTCTGTATATGAAGTTACTGGTATCGTGCTTGGTGAATACCAAACACTCTTTGTTAATTGCAGTGGAGCAGTATCCTGCACCTTCATTGGTTTTGAAGAAGCTGCTGAAACATAAATCATCAAACAATTAAATGGCACTAACAAGATTAAAAAACGTCTTCACGTCAAAAACTGGACGTTGTTTATACGTCAACTCAGATGATTTTGATGCATCTGATGCATTTGACAATAGAGGTAATTCACCTAACAGACCCTTTAAAAGTATACAAAGGGCATTGCTAGAAGCTGCTAGATTTTCATATAGAAGTGGACAATATAATGACGCATTTGAAGCATTTAGTATAGTACTATATCCTGGCGATTACGTTATTGACAACAGACCAGGCACAAATATAACTGGACAGGCATTCATCCCATCTGATATCGCTGAATTAAGTGCTGCTAGTGATATGAATCTTATTGATAGCAGTGGTAATCCTAATCCGAACAACGTATTATATAAATTTAACTCTGTTGAAGGTGGTATTGTAGTACCTAGAGGTACATCTATCGTAGGTATGGACTTACGTAAGACAAAGTTACGTCCATTATATGTTCCCGATCCTACTGCTGGTGCTATTAATCCTAGTGCTATATTCCGTGTTACTGGTGGATGTTATTTCTGGCAGTTTAGTTTCTTTGATGGTCCTAGCACAGGTGTATACAAAGATCCTGCACAACCCAGTGCATCTTCACCTCCAACATATTCTCACCATAAACTAACATGTTTTGAATATGCTGATGGTAAAAATACACAAAGTCTTGTCAATGACACAGCTGGTAATGCATTGACTGTTACTGACCTAGACTTATATTATCAAAAGGTAGCAAAAGCATTTACAGATATCCCTGACAGCACAAGTGTTATAACTGCTGATGATTTACAAAAAAGAATTGAAGAGAACAGAATTGTAGGTCCTAATACTTCAGGTCCTAAAACTGTTAACAGTGTAGTTACTGACTATATTAGCACTAACGTATTCACAACAACAGCAGAGGTAACAACTGGTGATGCTCACGGGTTCTCAGTTGGAACTCCCGTATTAATCAGTGGTGTAACTGGAACTGATGCTGATAGATTCAATGGATCATATTATATTAGTGAGATACCAACAACAACTACATTCAGATATGTTATCAAGAACCCTGCTACTGGTGCTCCATCTGGTAACCCAACTGCAACTAACGCAACTGTTGAGGTAGAAGTAGATAACGTTGATAGTTCATCACCATATATCTTTAACATATCTCTTCGTTCTACTTGGGGTATGCAGGGTATGCATGCTGATGGTAGTAAGTCAACTGGTTTTAAATCTATGGTTGTGGCACAGTTTACTGGTGTGTCACTACAAAAAGACGACAATGCATTCATTAAGTGGGATGGATCTGCATATATTGCAGGATCACACACTGATGGAGATAGTATATTCAAAGCATCTTATAGGAACTTCCATGTTAAATGCTCTAATGATGCAGTTATCCAAGCTGTTTCTGTTTTCGCTGTTGGTTTCGCTGATCATTTCGTTGCCACTAACGGTGGCGACCAGTCAATTACCAACTCTAACTCAAACTTCGGATCTTGTGCCTTAAGAGCAAAAGGATTCAAGAGTGTACCATTTACACAAGATAAAGCTGGTAAGATCACACACGTCATACCTCCACAAAAGTTAGCAAGAACATATGCAACTGTTAGTGGATATACATTTAATATCACACAGAACAATAAGAGTGTGACTGTCACTCCAGCTGACACCAATCATAACATTGCTGTTGGTGACTATGTTAGATTCAATACTATTGATAACATAGAAACATATAAAGTTGATGCAGTCACAGGTGCTAATGGTGCATTAACTTTGAACAGAGGATATAGAGGAGCAACCAACACCTCAGAGACTGCATACAAAGGCACGATCAATACAATACCTGTTGGATATGTTGCTCTTGACGTACAAAAAATACAGTACAACTCCTCAACAAATAATATTACATGGACATCTGGTGGATCATTCAATACAGATCAAGGACAGTACAGTTGTGTTTACAATGGTAACACATATTATTCTCCAACCTTAGCATCATCGTCAGGTACAATTCAAGCGGGTGCTACTGCACCAACACATACAAGTGGTAGTGCATCTGATGATGTCCTTGTATGGACTTATGCAGGTCCTGTAAACACTAGAGTATATCTTTATGGTTATAACTCACAGGCAACTAAACCTCCATACAAACTACAAGGTTTCAGTATTGGTGCTAAGAAACAAGACGTATTGTATGTCTCATTAATTAGTGGATCAACAACAGGCACATATGCTGCTCTAATATCTCCTGACAATAGCACAGCTCCTACTGATACTGCATATACTAATGTGACAGTTCAGTCATTTACACCTGGCGACCCCAATCATCCACTACAATTCTCTACTGAACTTGGATGTTGGTATGTAAGGGTGACTGCTGCAACAAGTACTGCATCCTCTGCTAGTGCAACAACAGGATATGCTGGTATACATTATCATCTAGCAAACGAAACATTCTATGCTGACTCACTATTCAGTGGTGCATCATATCTTACTCGTATTCCTGACAATAGATCATCT
>NTLX01000026.1_pt1 | contig 29251 bp, 34 predicted proteins | sample 1251771 | NCBI WGS metagenome assembly NTLX01 (sample SAMN07250028, study PRJNA358725) | marine metagenome | isolation source: viruses from ocean water | place: Pacific Ocean: North Pacific Subtropical Gyre | collected 2015
GGCACAAGTATTATATTTTCTATAATGCAGATGCTACATATGATCTAGATAGTAATAGTTATACTCCCTATGACAAATACAGTAATCGTGTACAGCAACAGTGGGGATTACAAAGAGGAAACAAACGTTTCTTTAAAAGTATTAAAATATACAGTATGCACAATCATAAGTTTGCAGAGTACACAGTCATTAATCCTATAATAGATTCATTTGGACATGATACACATGCTTACGAAAGCACAAATTTAATGGAACACACAATGTCTTTATCTTATGAGACTGTTAAGTATGCAACAGGATTTATGAATAACATTAATCCTAGAGGATTTGGTGATATACATTATGATGTTGAAGTTAGCGATCTAACAACTGGCGATCCTAGTAGTGAAGCATTTATTGGAGGGCAAACAGTAAACGTCGCAGGACAAGAATCCAAAGACTTATTCCAGGGTAATGTTATAGGTGTAATTAAAGACGCTGAAGTAATTTATAATGAAGAAAAATTAACTGGCAAAGATATTATTACTGATACACTTGGTGTATTTGCAAACAATTTATTGACAGGCAAAAAGCCAACAAGTAACATTCTAGTGCCTGTGACAGGACTAGTAGAGAACACACTTAATAAAGTATCAGGAGGCATTACAGAAGGATTTATTAAATCTTCAGGACTTGCTTTAACTAACAACAACGTAAGCAGTCAAGGAGTAACCTTGAACAATAATAATTATACGCAGGAAATAAACAATGAAGTTGATATAGGAAACGGCAAGACTATACCTATAAATGGTTCGCGTGCTAATCCACCTGCTATAAGTGACTACAGACAATATATTGGTAAATTTGATTTTGGAGGTAATGATCAGATATGACATATGGAAGTGGCGGAGGTTCAGGTGGAGGTAGCTCAGGCGGCGGCGGTGCAAGCACTGGCGCAAGCACTGGTAGTTCTGCCACATCTGAAAGACCAGGACAAAAAACTAATTTACCTCTAAGAGATCCTAGTGCAAGTTTTGATCAACGTGTACAGGACTATTTCAATAATTATTTTACTACACCTGTAAATGTTACTGCACAGGAGTTTGATGTAGCCAAATCCTTTTTTATAAATCGCACAGGTAATGAGCAAGCAGCGGCGGCACTGACAGCCGCAGTAATACTAGCCGCTAACGAATTAAACGTGAAGATAGTTGATATTATTGAAGAATTTAAAAACGCTGGTGATCTTAAAAGTGCAATACCCACTTTCCTTAATTTAAGCCGTAGAAGTAGTAGTTTATTAGGATATGAGGCTAACATTGAACCAAACGAAAACATAGCACGCCAAGTGGAGGCGTAAATGTTTAGTCGAAACAAATACGCAAATGGCGTATACACTATAACAAATCCTAGCAAATATACAGGAAACAAAGCACCACGATATCGTAGTGGATGGGAACACGCATTTATGCGTTTTTGTGATAATAATCCTGCTATTATAAGTTGGGCAAGTGAATGTATACAAATACCTTATCGCAATCCACTGACTGGTAAAGGCACTGTTTATGTACCTGATTTTGTTGTAGTTTACCAGGACAAGCGAGGTAAAAAACACGCTGAACTCATTGAAATAAAGCCTAAAGCACAAACAATGCTTACTGAAAAAACTCGCGAAAAAGAAAAACTTGCTATTGCGCTTAACCATGCAAAATGGGAAGCAGCCGCAAAATGGGCAAAACACAAAGGCTTAAGGTTTCGTGTAGTTACAGAAGATGATATTTTTCATAACGGCAAACGCTAACTAAGTATTATAAGGAGAAATAAATGCTTGTTGATATCCGAGCAAATAAACCTTTGGGTAACTTTTACTTGGAAGACCTAAGATATAATCGCATAGATTTTAGTCTAAATACGGACTTTGATCTTACACCAGGCTGGTATAAACTAGTAATAGAATATCCAGGCAGTAAACTAAAACTTGAAGAAATAATTATTAATGAACAAGCACTGGATATACTGCTATACAGTGGATGGTTTGTTGAACAAAGGACAGGATTTAAAACAAGTCCAGGTACAACACTATTTGCACGAGGACAGTTTGAAATATGGATCCACACTGACATGGGACTAATGATACAGACTGTATATGAAAGTATTCAAAGACGTGAATTTGGAATGAATCTATTTGACAAGTACATGCACACAGTGGATAGGCCTATGGATTTGCCAGAAGATTGTCCTGCTATTATACGCAACTGGTTTGCTAATGGTAACGGTCCAAGATGGTGGAAGAAGAACAATATACTTACTCCGTATGAAGCACTGGATCCTACAGTGCTTGCGGATATAGATAAGGCTAAGTTGCTGGATGAAATGACTAACATGTGTGATTATTCCAAAGACAATCCTAAGTTTGCATTGCCACTTAAAGGCAAAGAACTAAAAGGCACTCGCAGAGGATTGCGTTCAGGATACGAACTGCCATATACAGAACTTGATGAGTTGCCAGGATCTGAAATGAAACGTTTATGTGAAAAGGCAGGTATAAAACGTTTGCTTGGATGCACACTACAAATGCAGTATCCAGGTGAAAGTTTTGTACCACATGTTGACGAACATTATGATCCAGAAACAAAAGCAGTAATGCAAGGACCCTGTAGTTTTATGTTAGACTTATCAGAAGATTCTTCACAACACTATTTTAAAGTTGGAAGAGGGGGACTAATACCACTTGATGTTGGATGTTTTGCTAACTTTAATTATGCACATGCTACATTCAATGCAAGTGATATTCCGAGGCCGTTATGTATACTTAATGGTGAAAGAGATAATACAATAGACTATTTGCTTATGAACTAGGAAAGCCTATGACAAAAAAATTAGAAGAATTATTTGATCTGCCTGACTCACAGGAAATAGATGTTACATTAGAAGAAAACACAAACATAGTTGAATCTGTAGACAAAGACAGTATTCCACAACTACAAACCGCACTTACTAATGTGGATAAAATAGATGCTGCGCTACCCAGTGTAAGAGATTTAGAAACAAGCGATAAAGAAATGGATGACATTGCAAGCCTAGCACAGGATACATTTAAGGATCTTATGGATCTTGGTATGAATGTTGAAGCACGTTTTAGTGGCGAAATTTTTAACAATGCAAGTCGTATGTTGGATACTGCACTAAGTGCTAAGAGTGCAAAGATCAATAAAAAGTTACGCATGGTTGATTTACAACTAAAAAAAGCAACACTGGACGCTAAACTAGCACGCGAAGCGCACGCAAGGGGCGAAGACACAGAAGATGGTGACGGTCAAACAGTGGACAGAAATCAGTTACTAATGGAAATTTTAGGAAGAAATACTGAACAAAAGTAATAAATACACTATTACAGCAAGGAATACCACAATGAAAAGTTTTAGAAGTTATCTTGTAGAAAGTGAACAAACATACAAATTTCGTATTAAACTAGCAAACGAACTCAGTGCAGAAACAATGGATGCACTGGAGACTGCACTGGAAAAATATGAAGTAGCAAGTATTAGCAAGCCTAAGAAAACTCCAATACAAGAACATCCAATGGACTTCCAAACACTTAACAATGCAGAAGTGTTTATCATGGACGCAGAGGTTAAGTACCCTGTAACAGCGGATCAACTGTACAGATATATTAGTGAAGTGGTTGGTGTCCCTGCAAGTCATTTAGTTGTTATTAACAGCGATAATCCTGAGGAAATAGGCCGTGAAGAAGCAGTCAAGGAGATGGAATCAGACTATGAACCACTTATTGGCAGTCAAGATGAGCTAAAACAACAGGAAGTATTTGGCGACAAGTATAACGAAAACATGCTAAAGAGTATCGAGACAAAGAAGTTTGAATATGCAAAAACTCCAGGCGATGTAACTAAACAGGATTACAGTGGCCCTGCAAGGGAAGAACCTTCCAAGAAAAGCATGATGAGCGACAGAGGTTCAACAGTCGCTCCACCAAAGCCAAACTTAATGGCCAGCGGCGGAAACAACCCACTATAAGGATAAAATAATGCGTGACTTACTTGAAAGTTTGGATAGAATAATAGAAGCACCTCGCGGTGAAAAAGGTGGAGGTGACGCTTCAAATATACGGGCTAAACCAAAACCAGAGGATCCAAGGACTGTTACTAATAAAAAATTTGGAAGTATTGGTGATTTTATTAAGGCTATTAGAACTCCAGGACAACAGGGCGGAAGCACAGCGGCTCAAACTAGTGCAAACTTAGCCAAAGCAGCAGCACCTGCTCCAGCGGTAGCAAAACCTACTCCAGCACCAGCACCTAAAATGGCAATGCCTAAATCTCCTCCTCAGAGACCAGCAAAACTTGCTAATGTACCTGCAGGTACAACACCAATACAAACTGGCGGTAGAGGAGGCGAATTTGCTACAACAAGACCAAAAGTAGCAGCAACAGCCGCTAATACAAAAGATTTTGATAAGACAATGGCATTGCAGAAAAGATTACAAGCACAGGGTGCAAATATAAGAGCAGATGGTATCATGGGTCCTAAAACAAGAGCTGCAATGCAACAATTTGGCGGAGGAAAGCCAGCAGCACCAGCAGCACCAGCAGCATCTACACAAGTCGCAAGCCCAGGACCAAGAGGTAGAAACAGACGAGGAAATAGAAATAGACCAGCATCACAAGAAGGTGGATTATTATCTAGAATTGGTGCAGGGATAGGAGACTTCTTTTCTGGCGGCCGTGGATCAGGTGGACAAGGTCCAAGCCGAAATAGACGCGGAAATAGATAAAAGTATAAAGGAGAAAGTAATGGATATTGCTGAACTAAGAAATAAACTAAACAATATCGCAGCGGAACTCGCTGAACATGATGACGTTCAGCAAGAAGACATTGCGATTGCAGAAGACAGTTACGATTTTACAACACCTGGCGGACATAAAGTAAAAGATGTTAAACATGCAAGAGGAAGAGGTGATAGTTTTGACGATGACGATTACTATGATCCATATGAGGATGATCCATATGGAGTTGAACTAGACACCCCGTTAGGTCCTGTCACTGCAGAATGGGATGGTGAATATGGCCGTGGTACATTCGGTAATATTCAGGCTAGTAATAAAACTTTATCAGCAATGATTAACAAAATTTATGACGAGGTGCATACTGACAAAGATCATAGAGCAGGTAATCGCGAAACTTTTACTATAGCAGTAGGCAAAGCAGTTGATAAATTAATGAAAATGGGAAAAGACAACCCAGTGTTCATGCGTGGTGAATCAGTTGAAGAAACTGTTGAAGAATTTGCTGAAGAAGACGATCTAGAGATTCCAGAGGAACAGGAAGAAGTTGCAGAGGAAGAAGTTGAAGAAACTGTAGAGATTCCTATTGCAGCAATTGCTGAACTTATGCAACTAGCAGGCTTTGAAGGTTACAAACCAGTTAAAGAGTTTGCCAACAGTCCAGAAGGTAGCCAGGGCGAGCCTGCATACATGGATGCTGAAGATCAGATGATAGGCATGAGCGGTGGACTAAATGGTCCTAAGAAAATGTATCCTGCAGCGGCGGGCGGTGACAATCCTATGGATCAGGAGCCACGTGAAATTGAAGAAGTTTCTGAAGATGTACAAGCAATTGCTGAAGTAGAAAATACACTGTACAAGAGCTATCGTGCATTTTTAGAAGAGCAAGAAATTAGTTATCAAGAAGAAAAGTAAGATTATTTTGTAATAAACTATGTATATAGCGGTGACCCTCATCATTAGGATGTAGATGATCCGCTATATATTTTGACTTGCTCTTATTATTACTACCATCTACACCAAGTATTTTTACAACTCCAGGCACCACATCCAAATGCATGTGCTTGAGATCATTAAGTTTACATGTTGTTTCCACAATGTGTCTTGGATACCATGTGTGTAAATTTTCTACATATTCACTGTGTTGGTTAACTAGATAGTCCTTACAACTATCCACTAGGGCACTGCCAGACTTTTTACCCTGTACATAGTTCATGTGTTCCCAACACTGTGTTTTGTTGTTATACCAACTTTGTCTATTTGGATGCGTCCAGCCAAATATAATAAAATCTTGTTGTGTAATATCCTTGTATGTTTCACAAAATTTAAGTGCAATATATGGATTACTAGCACTGCTTTCACTAAGTTGTACAAATTCGTAACCAAACTGTTCCGCTACAAGTTGTCCATAACAGATTGTTGCTTCTTCACCTAAACTTACACTACACCCGTACTGATACAGTTTCATTATACACTCCGTTAGGTAGATAGTCTAACCAACTACTGTGTCTCACACTAAACGGAAAACGGCTCCTAAGAGCCGCCATACGATAGTAATCGGGTTGTTCGGGTTTCCGCCGGGGTGCAAGCAGTGTACTTCCTTTTGCAATATTACAACGTTTACATGCAATAACACAATTAGTCCATACTGTAATACCGCCCTGACTGCGAGGAATAACATGATCAATAGTAAGGTTATCATATCTGTATTGTTCACCACAGTATTGACATTTGAATTCGTCTCTTAGTGCTAGGTTGTATCTGTTAAAACAAACATTGTGTTTGGGTCTATAATAGTCACGAGTAATTACAGTGGCAGGAACATGCATACTAAAACTAGGACTATTGATCTGCCAGTCTTCATATGACTCCAGTATATCAACTTTGTTTAAAAAATGTAACTTGACTGCACGTTGCCAGCGTATAGTGCTGACAGGAAAACTACTTATAGGATTACCGCATGCATTTAATAATAGTGTATCGCTCATGCCAAATACTTGATTGCTCCCAGTACATATGCTAGTACCATAAAAATATTTAGCCAATATACACTAGGTTCGCGCCATAGTACACCCGCAAGTATCCAAATAGCATTTGCAATTATCATTACCCATAGGTTCCAGGGATAGATGTTAAATGCGTTCATCATAGCACCAACTATCAAACCTGCAGTGCCTATCCAAGCAACAGCCTGATAGGGTTTGCGTTGTATTATTACTTTGCCCATATAGTTTTCCGATAAATACAGTATGATTAAGAGATTTGACAGAGATAAATTAGTCTCTATCCAAGTTTACTATCACATGCCAGATCATGTACATATAATTAACGAATTTGTCTGGCAAACTCCAGATATTATACCTGATTTTCCCCGAAGTGTCAAGTTTATTCGTTACTGGCATAAAAATATAGATGCAGTTATACAGGAAGCATATCTATACCACACAAATTACTGGGGCGGTACAGATTATGTAGATTTAAAGGGCATATACGAAACATAATGGCAAAGTCTTTAGATGGTGTGCTAATAAAAAAAGCATACAAGAAAGAAACATTTACCCGTGAACAACTAACAGAATTTGCAAAGTGTGCAGATCCTGCTAATGGCATCAAATATTTTATGAACAACTACTTTAACATACAACATCCTACAAGAGGACGTATGACTTACAATGCGTTTGAATATCAGGACAAACTTATTGATATATATCATAACTATCGCTTCAACATAAACATGTTACCGAGACAGACAGGCAAATCAACAACGGCTGCTGGATACTTACTGTGGTATGCAATGTTTGTACCAGACAGTATTATCCTTATTGCCGCACACAAGTATGCAGGTGCGCAGGAAATTATGCAACGTATTCGTTATGCATATGAACTATGTCCTGATCATATCCGTGCTGGCGTTGTAAGTTACAATAAAGGCAGTATAGACTTTGACAATGGTTCGCGTATTGTAGCACAAGCAACCACAGACAACACTGGACGAGGCATGAGTATTACACTACTATACTGTGATGAGTTTGCATTTGTGCGTCCTAGTATTGCCCGTGAATTCTGGACTAGTATTTCACCTACACTAGCAACAGGTGGTAAGGCTATTATTACAAGCACTCCTAACAGTGACGAGGATCAGTTTGCCCTTATATGGCGCGATGCAAACAAACAGTTTGATAGTGATGGTGAGGAAACTGACATAGGAGTAAACGGATTCAAAGCATTTCGTAGTTATTGGTGGGAGCATCCAGACAGAGACGACACTTGGAAACAGGAAGAACTAGGACGCATTGGCGAAGAGCGTTTTAGGCGTGAACATGACTGTGAATTTATAGTTTATGATGAAACACTTGTGGATAGCATGTATCTTACAAACCTAATAGGTAATGATCCACTGTTTAGACACGGAAAAGTTCGTTGGTATAAAGCACCGGAAAAAAATAAGACTTATCTAGTTGGACTTGATCCTAGTTTAGGTACTGGAGGAGATCCTGCAGCAATAGAAATATTTGAAGTACCCAGTATGATACAGGTAGGTGAATGGAGTCATAATAAAACTCCTATACCACAACAGATACGGATACTAATAGAAATAAACAAATATCTAGTTGAGGAATGTGGAGATGCAAATAGTGTATACTATAGTGTGGAGAACAACACAATAGGTGAAGCATCACTGCAAAGTGTAGCGGAAATAGGTGAAGAAAATATACCTGGGATCTTTTTGAGCGAACCTAAAGCACACGGCAACACAAGAACATATAGACGCGGATTTAACACCACGCATCGTAGTAAACTAGCAATATGTGCAAAGTTCAAGACACTAGTTGAAACAGATAAGGTTAAGATTAACAGTAAAATGTTGATAAGTGAAATAAAAAGTTTTATAGCAAGCGGAAATAGTTACAGTGCCAAACAAGGCGACACTGATGATCTTGTAATGGCTACACTACTAGTAATGCGCATGGCACAAACAATTAAAAGTTACAACCCTGAACTGGATTTACATATTCGTGACGGAGACGATTTCGAACTTGAACCTATGCCATTTATTATGGTTTAGATAAATATGTATATGAGATCAACAGATAACATAGCGGAAGAATTATTTGACAAGATTCGTAGTCGTGTTAGCAGTATTAAATTGGGGGATACTGATGGCATGCAGACTACTGATTCTAGCCAAGCACGTTTCTTTGAATTTCAATTTAAGCACAAGGACTTACCAATTGGTGCAGTAACTCTAAGTCTAAATGAAGAAGGCACTCTACAGGTATATTTTCCGAATAGTATAGTTGAAGATGCTGACAGTGATACTGCAGATGCTTGGTATGGATTTTTAAAAGAATTGAGTAAGTTTAGTGCAAGAAACATGTTAAATTACGAAACTCATAATGTAACAAAAGAGAGACTTGATAAAAAAGATTATCAGTTTTTAACACAACGTAGCCAGGACGAAGTGATGGAAAACAAAATGTACGGCAGTAGCCAAAAGAGTTTCCTAGAACAGGGAACCGCAAAAATTATTATACAGCATAACAAAACTGTAGACGAGACAAAGATGGGCGCAAGAAGTCGTAACATTAGTGCTATCTACATTGAAAACAGTGATGGAGAACGCTTCAAGTTTGCTAACAATTATTTGCCAGGAGCAAGAGCAATGGCAAGACACGTTAGTAACGAAGGGCATACTCGTGATGAGCGTGGTAAACACATTGTAGAGATTATGACAGAGATGCAAAATCTTAAAACATTTGTACGCGCCATTAAGCGTGAGGATTATGTTACAGAAGAGCAGAATGAGATTATAGAAGCAGCAACTGATCGTTACTATGGACTAAAAGATACCCTTAAGACACTGGCGTCTGCTAACGGGTATAGTGAGTATTTTGAAAACTGGAGTCCTGAAGAAGTACAAGAAGAAGGTGACCTGGAAGATCTTAAATTAAAACTTACTAGAGAAGTTTACGACGAGAGACTTACAGATAGTTTACCAAGTGTAAGGAAAGCAATGGAACAGCGTAGACAGGTTAAAGAAGCAGACATGAAAGATCTCATAGATTTTGCTAATAGTGATGATAATATTGAAGTGTTTAATAATCCTGCAGATATGGCTGAACTTAAGAACTACATGCAGTTTATGAAAAACAGCGATATGGATACAAGCAGAAAGAATCGCAGTATTCTAGTTGCTATTATGAAGTATCTTGCTAACAATATGACTAATGACAAAGCAGCAAATGCACTAAGTGATATTGAACTTGATGATCCTGCACAACAAAAGATGGCTTTCCAGATTGCTAAGAAATATTTGCAGGGCAAAGTGGATGTCAAGGAGCCTAAGGCAAAGAAGGATCTATTTGGTAAGGACAAAACAGAAGGCGTTACATTTGAATCATATGAAGAGACTATGAACATGATTGCAGAAGGAACTTGGGCACTTCCCGAAAATGAATCCGATGCAATGGGACTTGCAAGACTAATGGAAAAGCCATTGCCTTTAGGTGACGCTGGTGAAGATGCTACAGCAGCAGTGGGTGCATTCATTGGTGATGACGAACTGTATGATGATTTAGGTGCCGCAGGCGATAAAGATCCTAACGCAGATGCCCGACCAATTATTATGGGCTGGCTAATGGATCATGTTGATGACTATGGACCTAAGTTCCAAAAGACAATGCAAATGGCACTGGATCAAATTAGCAAAACAGGACCTGATCAAACAAAAATGGTTATTCCAAGAAGATTTGGCAATCCACGTTTTGAAGATGTTGAATTAACTGAAGATGACGAACAGGCACTAATGCGCCAATTGATGCGTAAAGACGGAATTGATCCTGACAAAGTAAGTGACGGCGGTATTTTCGACAAGTATCGTGCTATGGCTCGCAAGATGTTAGGTGAAGGCACACAAAAGATAGATGAAGGTTACGAAAAAATGGTGATGAATGCACTCAAAGATGCAGGCATATCACACGATGGCTTTAGAAACGGCTTCCTATATATTGATAGAGATGACATGAAGGCAGCAAGAAAAGCAATTAAAGATGCAGACATGGATCCACCAAAGATGATTGCTGAAGGCGAAGATCTTGAAGAAGGTAAGATGAAAGATCTTATGATGCATATTGAAGATATGATCCGTGATGGATCTAGCAATGTTGAAATAAAGAAAATGCATCCAATGGTAAGTGATAGCGACATTGATAGTATCCGTAAAGACATGGACGAAAGTGTACAAGAGACAATAGAAGAATTACCAGAGGCAGACGAAGTGGCGGAAAGCATTGCAAAAATGAAGGCAATGGCAGGCGTAGGGTCAAACATGCGGAGCAACCACGGCATACATGAAGGCGAACCAGGCTATCAAATAACACCAAGAAGTATAGTGGCAAGACAACTACGGAAACTACAGGATCTCGAAAAGTAAACCAACACACTACTAACTAAACAGGGCTTCGGCCCTGTTTTTTTATATCAAAAAAACCACAAAAAAGTTATTGACATGCTAAATACTAATGTCATATACTATGTAATATAGTATGTGAAATGGCACATACAAGGCTAAACAATGGCACATATAGGAGAAAATAATGGCATCTTTGGCAGAAATTAGAGCAAAACTTAAATCACAAGAATCACGCAGTGAGCGTACAGGCGGCGGCGACAACGCAATCTTCCCACATTGGAATATCCCAGAAGGCACAACGGCAGCAGTTCGTTTCTTGCCCGATGGCGATCCTAACAACACATTCTTTTGGGCTGAAAGGCTTATGATTCGTTTACCCTTTAGTGGTATTAAAAACGACATGAATAGTAAGCCTGTAGTAGTACAGGTCCCCTGTGTTGAAATGTGGAGTGAGACATGTCCAGTACTGACTGAAGTACGTGGTTGGTTTAAGGATAGTTCACTAGAGGAAATGGGACGCAAATACTGGAAGAAGCGTAGTTACATTTTCCAGGGTTTTGTAACTGAAAATCCTTTAGCAGAAGATAACACTCCGGATAATCCTATCCGCAGATTTGTTATCTCTCCAAGCATCTTTAATCTAATCAAGGATGCACTTATGGATCCGGATATCCAGGAACTTCCTACAGATTATACACAGGGATTGGACTTCCGTATCACAAAGACAACTAAGGGTCAGTATGCAGACTATAGTACCAGTAAATGGGCTCGTAAAGAAACTGCACTTACTGAACAGCAGATGGCGGCTATTGATACACATGGCTTACATACACTTAGTGATTTCCTTCCTAAGAAACCTACTGAAGTAGAATTGCAGTGCATTAAAGAGATGTTCGAAGCAAGTGTAGATGGACAACCATATGATGCAGAGAGATTTGCACAATACTATCGTCCATATGGAGTAGAAGCACCCGCAGGATCCTCATCCTCAAGTACGTCTACTGCGGCAGCGGCTCCAGCAACACCTGCTCCGGCAGCAACTCCAGCACCAGCGGAAACTCCTGCTCCTGCTCCACAAACAGAAACAGTGGCAGCACCTGCAGAAGCACCTGCTGGTGAAAGCAAGCGGGCAGAAGACATCCTAGCGATGATTCGTAACCGCCAATCATAAGGCATAGGGGGGCGGCACACTGCCCCCCTTTTTTAAATGATTCAATACAATCCTGAACAAGTATATCCAAGGCTATGTACAGTTTTAGAATTACCTGTGCATGGCTTTGTGTATCCTATTTTTAAGAATGCAAGCAGTAGCCTAGATCAAATAGCAGTTAATAAGCACGTTGTAAACAGAAGTTTTAACAAAAGTACTGAACTAGTCACAGTATTTTGGCGTGAAGCACAAACAAGATTCAACAGTGGAGTAAATACATACATAGAACTTAACCAACAATTGGATGAAGATACACTAGTATCCTTAATAGAACGTGGTGAACTTGTAGATAGACATTTTATGCCACAGTACATGTGGTTATGTCATCTTTATAAAAACTATACTGGACAAATCCACATTCTAAGTTTAGAAGATCTTAAGATAAGTGTGCATAAAAATGCAAGCACTAGATACTATGACTATGTTGCACCAACACACTGGATAAATTTAGATAACATAATTTATAAAAAATTTGTTAACACTACAACAAATCTAAATGAAATAAATCAATACATTATGGATACACAAAAGGTGTTATATAAAAAATGCATTGCCCAAGACTAGGCCACTACGCAAGATTAAACAGCAATGGAACAATAGGATGTTGTGGCCATATGGTAAATGCAAACCAATATAATAGTTTCAGACAACTGGAAAACAGTGCTTGGCTAGAATACTTAAGATATCAAATGCGTAATAATCAATGGCCTAGTGAATGCATTAGATGTAAACAAACTGAAGAACTTAATGGCACTAGTATAAGATTAAACAGCATTGAACGTGATAGCATACTTAGTAAATTTGATAAACGTTATATACAACTGGGAGGCACACTGGACAACTATTGCAATAGTGCTTGTGTTACTTGTAAGCCTAGTCTAAGTACAAGGATTGGAAATCTTAAGGATAAATTAGTAATAAATGATAACTATGAACTTTATAAAACACTGCCTTTGGAACGTGTGGTGGAAATAGATATAAATGGCGGCGAACCAAGTATTAGTGAAAATTACAATGATCTACTAAACAATTTGCCAAACACAGTAAAGATTATAAGAATAAACACTAATTGTGCAAGGCCTATCAAGCAATTGGAAACACTACTAATTAGTGGTGTTACAGTAATTGTTACAGTAAGTTTCGATGGTATAGATAGAATACATGATTATATAAGATATCCTGTAAAGTGGAAAAATTTTGAACCTTTGCTATTGAAATACAAAAAGTTGTCAGTAAAATATAAAAACATGAAACTTGACACATGGACTACAGTAAGTGCTCTAAACGTTGCACATCTAAGTGAAATACAATCCTATTGCGCAGATAGAAACATTCGTCATCAGTTTGCATTTTTGAATGAACCAGATCCATTAAACGTAAAGTATTGTAATTGGTTGACAAAGAATGTAAAACTTAAAGGAGTTGCAATTGATAAAGATAACACTGATATAATACTGGATTTTTTGCAAACTGAAGAATCTGTTAGACAGGGTATAGAAAGGTTTTGGTAATGCGTGTAGCAATTACTGGTCATAGTGAAGGTATAGGCAAATCTTTCAGTGAGATTCTCACAGAGCGTGGCCATGAAGTTGTTGGACTGAGCAGACGTAATGGGCATAACATAAGAAGTTTACATAAAATTATAGGTCCTATTGTTGATTGTGACTGGTTTATTAACAATGCTCAGGCAGGATTTGCACAAACAGAATTACTTTACAAAGTATGGCATCAATGGCACAATAAACCAAAACTTATCTGGCTTATAGGAAGTATTATGAGTAACCAGTACAACACAGAATTTGAGATGCAGGAGTACAAACTACAAAAACAAACACTTGACCAAGCATACTATAATCTTAAAAATACTGACTGTAAATGTAAACTTGTGTTAATACGTCCTGGAGTAGTAGCAACACAGCCACACAATACTGCGGGTAAAGACAGTGCACCTGTAAGAGATTGGTGTGAAGCAGTTGTGGATACCTGGGAATATTGTGCTAAACGCAATCTTAGATTACAGGAGATTAGTCTTGGCTATGGATCCTAAAAGTGCAATAAATGGAACATTTTGTCCAGTGCCCTGGACTGGTTTTTATATGGAACCAGATGGTGGAGTCAAGCCCTGTGTGCTTAGTAATGATTACATAGGAAACATAAACAAAACAAACATACAAGACATACTACAGGGCACTGAAAATACTGACATTAAGCAAGCACTAATAGAAAACAAACCTCACAGTAATTGTAGTAACTGCTATAAACTTGAACAGGGAAAGACAGGTTTTAATGTACGCAGTGATAGATACTACTATCTAAAAGCACTAGCTCGTGTTCCTTACACAGCATACAATAGTATGGATACTACTCTTAGCACCGTTGATATACGCTGGCGAAATACTTGCAATCTTGCGTGTGTGTATTGTAGCCCAGAACTAAGCAGTACCTGGGAAAAGGAACTGAATGCTACTGTTACTGTAAATGAAACACAACTAGCAAAAACTAAACAATATGTATTGGATAATGCACATAACCTAAAGAATGTTTATCTAGCGGGCGGTGAACCATTACTAATGAAAGAAAACTGTGAACTTTTGGATAAATTGGATCCTGAGTGTACTGTGCGTATAAACACAAATTTAACAAATATTAAGAGTCCTGTATTTGAACGTGCAAGCAAGTTTAAAAACGTTCACTGGATTGTTAGTGTAGAAAGCATGGACAAAGAATTTGAATATATTCGTTACGGTGCTAGTTGGGATAAATTTTTAAAAAATCTAAACACCATAAGAAGTTTGGATCATAAAATTAGTTTCAATATGCTGTGGTTAATACTAAATCCGTATAGTGTTTTCGATACGGTTGACTTTTTTAGATCTTTAGGATATCAACAGAACGCATTTATAATTGGCCCAATTACAGGACCTACAGAGTATGATATTAGAAACCTAAATGATAGGACACTACAGGATTTAGAAACAAGACTAAAAGCAAGGATTCAAGGAGCAGATAGTCGTTATTTGCTACACAACAGTTATGTAAACATGCTTATTCATTTGGATGGAGAATATAATAAACAGCCCAGTAAAACTATTAAAAGGTTAAAGGATATGGATAAGCGGCGTAATAATAACTTTAAAAATGTGTTTGACATTGATGGTTATCTGTAATATAATACTAACATAGGCTCATAGGAGAAAAAACATGGCAAAACCTTTTGACGTAAGCAAGTTCCGTAAGGACATAACAAAAAGCATTGATGGACTAAGTATTGGCTTCAATGATCCCACAGACTGGATTAGCACAGGTAGTTATGCACTAAACTATCTAGTTAGTGGTGACTTTCATAAGGGCGTACCCATGGGCAAAGTTACTGTGTTTGCAGGTGAAAGTGGTGCAGGCAAAAGTTACTTTGCAAGTGCAAATATTGTAAAAGCCGCACAGGATCAGGGTATCTTTGTTGTGCTTATTGACAGTGAAAATGCACTGGATGAAAGTTGGTTACAAGCACTTAACGTTGACACTGACGAAAGTAAACTGCTTAAACTAAGCATGAGTATGATTGATGACGTTGCAAAAACTATTAGCACATTTATGAAAGATTACAAAGCAATGGCAGAGGAGGATCGTCCTAAGGTTCTATTTGTTATTGATAGTTTGGGTATGTTACTTACTCCTACAGATGTTGATCAGTTTGACAAAGGCGATATGAAAGGTGATATGGGACGTAAGCCTAAGGCACTTACTGCACTTGTGCGCAACACAGTGAACATGATAGGCAGTTACAATGTAGGCATGGTGTGTACTAACCATACATACGCTTCGCAGGATATGTTCGATCCAGATGACAAGATCAGTGGCGGACAGGGCTTCATCTATGCTAGTAGTATTGTTATTGCAATGCGCAAACTTAAACTTAAAGAAGATGAAGCAGGTAACAAAGTAAGCGATGTGCGTGGTATCCGTGCCGCTTGTAAAGTTATGAAAACACGCTATGCAAAACCTTTTGAGGCAGTGCAGGTCAAGATTCCCTATGAAACAGGTATGGATCCCTATAGTGGATTACTGGATTTGTTTGAGGGCAAAGGCTTACTAGTTAAACAGGGTAACAGACTAAAATATACAACCAGCAAAGGTGAAGAAATGCTGGAGTTCCGCAAGGGCTGGACAGGTAAAAAACTTGAAGTAATTATGCAGGATATTTCTAATGTTGGACTAAGTATAGACGATATCGCTGATGAAGTAGAAGGCGATGTATATGCAATGGACATAGAGGATGAAGTGCATGAATGAAGAAATAGTTAAACAAGTTTACACTATTTTAAAACAATATATCTCACAGAAGGACATGCAACAAGCAACTGATCATCTAGTGGATGACTTGCAAGAACTGTTGGATGAGGAAGAACTTTATAGACTAGCGGGACTCGACAAAAATATGAAAGCCAGTGTAATGGATATTCTTGGCGAACCCGAAGAGGACTTCGATTACGAAGATGAAGACTATTGAGTCAGTACTACAATAGAATTGTAAATGATTTAGGTGCTATTCCTAGTTTTATTAGTTACTATGAAACAGAGTTGGAAGAGGCAAAACGCGAGTGTAGTGTAAAAGGTATTGTAGAGCGTAATATAACAGCGTTGCCCGGAATAACAGAACATCGCTTTAATCAGTTACAGGAGATAGAAGCAGTGCTAAACTATCTCAACATACAACTACGCAAGATTCGCCGCAAACATTTTCAAAAATATTTGGAAGGTTATGCTAGAGCATTGACTAGTAGAGATGCAGAAAAGTATGTTGACGGAGAAGATGAAGTTATTGATTTTGAAACTATTATTAATGAAGTAGCACTGTTACGCAATCGCTGGCTGGGTATCATGAAAGGATTGGATACTAAACAATGGCAGATGGGACATGTTGTAAGATTGCGCACAGCGGGCATGGAGGATATTAGAATTGACTAACTGGGGATGTTAAGTAGTTTAGATAATTCAGGATAAGTTGCACAAAAGTTTTCGTTTCTACGCAAATCTATTCTAGTAATTTCGTTCCATAATTCTTCTTGCATGTCATGATATGTATCCTGTTCCTCAAATCTGTTAGCAAGATTTTGTATTTTAGCGTGTTTACTACTTCGTAAACGTTTAGTTATAGTATTACGGCTTTCAGGTGGAATGTTGCATAAACTAAAATATTTCGGGTTATCCACAAATCCAAAAGCATATTCAAAACCTAACTGATCACAAAGATCTATCACACTATCGAGATACATTACATTAAAAATATTCACAGTTGGAAAAAACTCCAGTATAAAGCGACTTCTATCCAGTTTGCTATACTTGTTTAGTGTTTCAAGAACTGTGTTCCAATTGGATCCGTGCCTTTCATATTCGAATCTTTCTTCCGTGTTATCTATACTAAAAGTTATACTAACAGTATCAAACTGTTCCAGTAGTTCTATATGACGTTCGCTATACACTGTTCCGTTAGTGTTGTAATGGATGTGAACATTAGTCCTATCTAATTCTATTAATCGTTCAAGTTTTGCTAGATGTGTTTTGTCAAGTAGTGGTTCTCCCCCAGCATAATTTATATAGCGTAGATCAGGTAATTTATCCACAACATCAGCCCACATTTTTCTACTAAGAGTGTATCCATAGTCCAGTGTTTTTATGCTGGGAACATTCTCATATCGTTTGTCTTCACTATACCAACTACTACTAAGTTGATGTGAGCATATTCTACATTTCAAATTACAAGTGAATCCCATCTTGAGATCAAGTGTTTGTATTTTGTTTGCATTATGAAAGTCTGTAGTGTAAATTATATCACGAAAAAAATATTCGTCTCGCTGTCTTTTGCTAGGAAATCCGACTGCTTCGTTATTCCAGCAATAGTTGCAGTATGGGGTTGCCCTTCCCTGCAAAAAATCCTGTTGTATTTTCCTGACATGATCACTGTTCTTTGCTTCTGCTATAGTTACATCTTTTATGTTTACAGGTTTGGGTAGTAGATCAGTTCCATAATATGATCTGTCTATTTCACAACACACTGTGATGTTTCCGTTTACTGTCACTTCTAAATTCGTAAAAGGATTTATACACATGGCATCGTGTATATCGAAACGGTTATTGATATAACTTTTTGTTGGTAGTGGTTTAAGCACTATATTACATTCAATAGGATTATCCTGTGGTACACATTTACTGCACTGTTCTCGCACTATACGTATTGTATCAGGGTTGTTTGTTTTTACTTTTATAAAATATGTGGGTATGTCAATTGAATTTATTATACGAAAGAAGTGACGCCAAATATTTTTGTTTGTCCAGCCAAAACTTGTAATAATAATCTGTTCATTTGTATAGTGATCCTTTTTAATTGATACGAGATCCCTGTACATATCTTCAAAGGGTTGCGTGTAATATTCGCTTATTTCCTTTTCAAATATAATCACGAAGTCTACTCCACTGAACATGTATTTCGTCTGCAAACCATTCAGTATATGTAATACGATTCAACCATTGATGTCTATAGGGTTTACTTAGCCATTTAGACATACTAGTGCTTACATCCCATGCTAGACTGTGTTCACTAACAACAGCAGGCACTCCTGCAATAACACTGTGTATGCCTGGATTGCTACTGTGACTTACTGTAAAATATGCGTTTGCAAGCATTATATCAAGATCGAAATTATCATAGGTTTCCTGTACATGTAATGGTCTGTTCCAAGTGACACCCTCAAACTGATTTTGCTCTGGATATCTTGGATGACTACGAATTACAATAGGCTTGTTCGTAACCTGTTTTATTTGTTCTACAGTTTGCTTGTAATAGGTATCTATATCAGGCATGTTACGCCACTGTTCGCTTGCACCATGCTGTCCACAAACTAGAACATAATCACCATCATGCTTCCAGGGTTGTAATACAATGCTAAACTTTTTTTGTCTATCGTCAGGCATATATTCATTTAATGCAAACTCTGCGTCTCTGTTGATCCCGTTTATACCCAACTTCCAAGTTGCGTTGCGTAATAGCCCGCCCACTTCTATGACAATGACTGGCTTACCCTGTGCGCGATAATGATCCCATACACCTTTATTAGGACGCATTTTTCCATACCATAGCACACTCCAAATAAGTGCAGCATCTGCGTCCATGGAGTTTTCTACGAGTTTATCCGTGTTTTTAATTGCATCTAAAACTTGCGGATATACCAGACTTGCGTTGCCAGGTAAATTATTTGGAAAGTGACTTACAATCATGGTAAATAGTTATATGCGTACATTATCAGTATTTACCTCCTGGCACCCCTCAGGATACAAAAAATACGGTCAGCAATTTATTGAAGGTTACAACAATTGCTGGCCACAAAGTGTTCCTCTTACAATATATGCAGAGGATCATGAACCTGTAACTAACAATCCAAATATTACTGTATTGGATCAAGCAACTATACTGCCAGATCTTAAAGCATGGCAACTACGTCATAAGGATAACAAACATGCTCATGGATGGAATCATGATATGAGCAAGAAAAGTTTTTTATGGGATGCAAGTCGTTTTGCAAACAAAACATTTGCACTTTGGCATTTTGCAAAAACATGTGGTACTGACATTTTTATGTGGTGTGACGGAGATGTTAGAACGCACACACCCATGCCTATTGAATTCCTAAATGAAATTGCACCCAACGAAAATCAACTAGCAACATACTTGGGACGTAAAACTTGGCCTGAATGTGGTTGGATGATGTTCAATCGCAATCATCCAAAGTTTCAGGAACTAATGGAACAATGGCGTTGGATATACGAAAGCGATGATATATTCAAACACAAGGAAAGTCATGACAGTTTTATATTTGGAGAACTTGTTGAGGACTTTAAGAGCATGGGTGTTGAAATGCGAGATCTAGGCGGGCCTGAACAAAGCGGACATGTGTTTATTAATAGTGTACTGGGTAAATACATGGACCACCTAAAGGGTTTCCGCAAGGAAGTTGGCAAAAGCACACTAAATGATATTACAAATAATTTTCAACATCAGGATGTAGCATGGTGGAAAGACATTCGCCATGTTACCAAGAGTATGATAATGGCAGAGAAACAAAAAAATCCTCACGAATATGATGCCACACAACAAGTTAAAAGTAAGGGAATAAAATGAGCGATCTAAGTTGTATACAAAATGTTAAAGAAGTGCATACTGATCCGTATCCGTATGTTTGTGTTGAAGGCGCACTGCCTGAAGCACGTTATAAAGAACTGTGTGACACATTTCCTATGGAACTGGTTACCAGTACAGATCCACATGATGGCGGCATTTGCTATCGTTACAAAATGAAGGAGTGTGCGCAGGAAGCACCTCCTGCTATCTGGCAAGACTTCTTTGAATATCATACAAGTCCTGAATACTTTAGAAGTTGTGTAGAACTGTTTGCATCCAGTATCGAAACGGAATATGGTGCAGACTTTTTGCATAATCTAAGCACTGGTAGTGTTACGCCACGTGACGTTGATAATACAGGGCAGTATGTGGCAGACTGCCAGTTTGTTGTACACGAACCTGTAGATCAAACAGGCACAAGTCGTACACCACATGTGGACAATCCTGTTGAAATCTATGCTGGATTATTGTATATGCGTCAGCCAGAAGATACTGCACAGGGCGGAAACTTTACAGTGCATAGAGTACATGGCCAAATTACAGAAGTAAACAAAAGTTTAGGACGTCAAGTGGATGACAGTTTACATACTCCACACTTCGAAGTGCCCTATGAAGCGAATAACTTTTGCATGTTTCTAAATGTTAAAGACAGTGTGCATGGTGTTACACCACGTATTGAGCCTACAATGCGGCGTCGCAGTATAAACATTATTGGCGAGTTCAACGGCAATGGCAAAATGTGGAAAGTAAAAGAAATAAAAAACAAATGAAATACACAATGGGTAAAGCAAGTTGGTGCTTTATAACTGAAGACCGTGTTGTAAAATGCTATGGTTTAAGAAATAAAAAAACTGTTAAACCTGCTCGCGGAAGCATATTTGACTGCTGGTTGCGTGAGACTACTTGCTTGCAAAGACTTAAAGGACACGATCATTTTCCACAACTGGATGACTGTGAAGAGTCTGATCTAAGTTTATCAATGTCTAACTGTGGTGAAAGTTTATTTCCAGCCTGGAAAGAACATGATCTTACACGGTATATTGACCAGGTACATGCTATAGCAGACACTTTAGAAGAAGCAAAAATTAAATACTTCTATCCAGGTATGGATCCTGCTGGTAAAAATAAGGAGCACACAAAGTTTCCACTTAGTAACTTTTGCGTAAATGACGGTGTTATTAGTCTAATAGATTTTGAAATGGCTGTGCCTATAAACAGTCGTGCGGAGGATAGACTAAGTGATAGACTTAGTTATCTATACGGTTTTTATAATCCAGATAATTTTAGAGAAAGTCTAGTACTAGCACTACAAAAACCAGTTATGAGTTATGAAGGTGAACTTATGGCAAAACTAGTGGATAAAGATAAATTTGAAACTGTTAAACATAACAATCCAAGAACACAATGGGCTAGTATGGAACTGTATACTAGTCCACCTGATAAGGTTATTAAAGAATGGAAAAATTATCAGAAAAGGTATCAGATTAATGGCTAAATCCGAGGCTCAAAAACTAAAATACAAAAAACATAAAAGACCACATGTACTGTCAGTGGATATAGAACATCTAGGAAAAAAAATGGAATATAAACAACCATCAGATAAAATTATTAGTGAATGGGACAACTATCAAAAACGCTATGGTTGGAAGGATGCCACTGATAGAATAGAACGTATGAAAATTAAAGAAGTAGTGAAACAGTACTGGGATACTGGACAGGATGTTCCGGGTTGCGTATTACTTGATGTTGGGTGTAATGATGGATACATTACAAGGCAAATAGCAGAACACTGTGCAAAATGTATTGGTGTTGAACCATTTGTAAATCTAAAGGATAACAAAAAACCAGATAATGTTAAATGGTATAGAGGAACGTTTAACGACTACACTAGGATTTCAGCAACTCGTTTTGATGTGCTACTAAGTTTGGCAGTTAGCATACAATTGCGTGACTTTGGTGGTCTAAGTGAAGACCAGATTGCAAAAGCATACTGGCAACTATTGGCGCCAGGTGGTATAGTTATACACGAAACACAGAAACTTGCTAATCGCCCTAACAATCAAGAACACACTGAACGTATGCTGGAAGCATTTAGTAAACATTTTAAGATTATTGAACACGGACAAGCAAGACCAAGCGGCGGTAGAGAATACTATCACCTATTAAGATACAATAACGACAACTAATGCAACCTCTATGTCTCATACCCTGGACAAATATTGATATAGCACCACGTGGTAATATACAGCCCTGCTGTAAGTATGAAGTACCTAATAGCGAAGTTATGAACATCACCACTAATACAATCCAGGACTATGTGCAAAGTGAAAATTTACAAAAAATAAAACAGCAAATGTTAGACAACCAATGGCCAGAGGGTTGCATAAGATGTAAGACAGAAGAAGAAAGTGGTATAAAAAGTAAAAGACTACTAGACTATGAACGTTGGCGAGAAGCCTATGATAATTACACGGAAGACCAGGGATTCATTACAGCAAGTATTGCTTTTGGTAACACATGTAATTTGAAGTGCATTACTTGTAATCCTGGTCCTAGTAGTCGTTGGCGAAAAGAATACAGAGACTTATATGGTATTGACAAGCCTCCAGTTGAAGTAATAAACAATATGACTAGTGATGACATATATAGGGCATTGCCAAACGCAATTCATATGGACATACCGGGCGGTGAACCTTTCCTTAGTGAAGTAGATAAGCAACTTGAACTATTGAATAGATATGTTGACAGTGGACAAAGCAAACATATGACACTGCACTACACAACCAACACACAGGTATATCCTGACAGTAAATGGTGGAGTTTGTGGGAAAACTTTAAGGAGATAGATATACAACTTAGTATAGATGGTGTAGGCAACAGATATGAATATATAAGATATCCAGCAAAGAATACAGTTCTATTAGAAAACGTTGATAGATATTTAGAACAGCAAAATATACACAACATTAGATTGAGTGTTAGTCACACTGTAAGTGCTTACAACATATATTATCTTGATGAATTTTTTACATGGTGTAGTGATGTAGGACTGCCGAAACCCTGGTGTGGTAGAGCGCACAATCCTAGCCACATGAGACCCTGTGTTTATACGGATCCAGTACGCACAAGTATAGCGAAATATTTAGATACAAGCAAGCATGATGATGTTAAAACTTGGGGCAAATATATGAAAACAAACAACAGTAGCGAACATTATGAACGTTTTTTAACAATGAGAGACAAGCATGACGTATATAGAAATACAAATTTTGCAAAAACGTTTCCAGAAGTAGAGGAACTTATCAATGGCTTTTAATAATATAATGCAACTTGCAACAGCAGAACTAGCACGTCGTGATTGTTTTCCAGTGGGCAGTGCAACAGTTGTTGAATGGGGAAACCAAAGATTCAGATACAGCGAACAGTGGTTAAGTGAATGTGAAAAAATATCCGGAAGAATACACAGAAGACCAACGGAGTTTGTATGGCAGTACTTTGAAGATTTGGGATTTGTAAACTATCTTGCTATTGATATTAACACTGAACTGCGTAGTATTGCTATGGATCTTAATTTTATATTGAAGGACAAGTATAATTATACAGAACAGTTTAATTATGTTACAAATAACGGCACAGGTGAACATATATTTGATCAGCGCACAGTGTTTGAAAACATGCATAATTTGTGTAAAACAGGCGGTACTATGATAAATGTCCTGCCGTTTGCACCCTGGTTCAATCACTGTTTTTACAGTTTCCATCCACAACTGTTTAGAGATATTGCAGCCGCAAATGGATATCGGTGGCAGTTTATGTGGTTAGCACAGAACACGGGCAAGTATGTGGATTGCCCTACGGACTTGGAAAGTTGGACATACTATGAACAAAAGAAGCCTCGCAATCCTATTAGTGATCTGGAAAAGCATTTTGATACCCTTCATAATCGCGAAGGCAAAGCTCATAATGTTAGTATTGTTACTGCGTACACTAAAACGTCAGATAAGCCGTTTCAGATTCCGTTCCAGGGAAGATATGTAAATGATATGGTGGATGATCTAAAAGGCGAATACAGTGAAACAAATGTAGATGTGAGACAGAAAGATCACACCAGTGCGACTTATTAATGTTGGATGTAGTTTTAGTTATGGAAACATTATCAGCGAATATGAAACATTTGCTGATAAACACATAAGTCCAGGCACCCTAGTTGCTGAATATATGGGCATAGAAGAACTTAATATTGCTAGTCCAGGATTAAGTTTAGACGGTGTACTTCGGAGACTGCACAGTTATGAGTTCCAACGTGACGATGTATTTCTTATAGGATTACCGCCAAACTTAAGACTACAGGCAGTGCGCACTGAACCACGCAATCAGAATAAAATACGCAAAAAATTTAATAATCCAAGCGAATGGAGACAGAACGCATTTAACCAAGGTCCTAAAATACCTGAGGATTGGTTTATTACAAAAACATGGGATAATGATTTTGAAAAGGTTGATCTGATAGAGACAACAGCATACTGGAGTTTTTATAATATACTGTTAATACAACTTACAATGACTCATAAACTAAGTTATCATTTGCCTAAAGATCGTTACTGGTTGTATAATAGTGTACATGGACACATGCAACAAACAACAGACAAGCCAGAGATACAACGATTACGAGATCAAATTAATATGTTAAACTATTACAAACCAGACACTGGCATGCATGACGAAGTACTGCTGGATCAGAAGTATCAGATTGCACGGGACGATACGCATCCTAATCATATATACTATAGACGCTGGGCAGAGGAGTTTTGCACATGGATGTCGCAGTCTGCATAAGCGGAGAGTTTCGGGGTAATACAGAACTGTGTATGGAAAGTATACGCAAATACCTGCCCTATGATCAGTTTTTGCATACCTGGGCAGACACACCCATACCCGAACTACCCAGTCTGGAAACATTTATACTGGCATTTAATACTTGGATAGCATGTTTGCCGCCAAACAATCCTACTCGTATATGGTTTACACGCAAACTTGATAGCGGAAGACGTTTTCACGAACGTATATACCAAGTGTATAATCATTGGCACTGCATGCAACAGGTACCCGAACACTATGATATGATAATTAGAGTACGCCCGGATGTTGTGCTATATGAACACAACTGGCAACGTGATCTGGAAAGTGCCCATTTTAATGATTTTGTAATAGGTTATGGAAGTGGACAGGGTCCACGTGTGGGTGTAACTGAAAGATTTGCTGCAGATCATGTAATAATGCACAGAAGATATCGCATGCGTAATCCTTATGAAACTCTGTTGCCCAGTAGTGGACATGTTGCATGGTGGGTGTGTTTACATAAACACACGGACGAACAGTTTATAAACAATGACAGCGTGTGTAAACTGGAACGAGACATAGATACCCTTCAATAAATATAGAAGGGATACACTTATGTTTGAAATAGATAGAGCAGTAATTGAAATAAATGGAGGATGTAACTACACATGCGCAATGTGTCCACAAACAACATCTGAAGGTAAGACTGGCGCTAGAGGAAAAAACTGGCTAAAGAAAATGCCGCTTGATCTTTTTGAGGAGGCGGTAAAGCAGTGTGCTAGTGCTGGTGGACTAAACGTTGTTAATCTTGAAGGCAGTGGAGAAGCCACACTCAATCCAGATTTACCACTTTATATTGAAATAGTTAAAAAGTACAATGCTAAAGCATACATATTTTCCAACGGATTTAAAATGCATGGCAAGTTTATGGAGGATTGTGTAGATGCTGGACTGGACTTTTACAGATTTAGTATAATAGGATACAATGCTGATCTATATTTGCAATGGATGAACAGTACAAACTTTGAAAAGGTTGTGGACAATCTACATCGCATGCAACAGTATGTGCTAGATACAGGTGCAGATACTGAAGTTGCAACATATCATCTTGTTCTGGATAATGATAACATAGAACATGAAGTTTCAGAATATAGGAAAATAGTTGAAAGTGCAGGAGTACACACTGAGATATGGAAAATGCACAACTGGAGCGGCATATATAATCCTGAATATGAACGTTCAGGAAAAATTAAAACATGTGGAAGACCTTTTAGTCCAGATATAGTAATTCGTGCAGGTGGTACAGATGGTAAGGCAGGTGCAGTGCATCCCTGTTGTCAAGTGCTGGGCAGAGACGATGAAGCAGTGCTTGGACATTTTAGTGAAAATACTGTGGAAGAAATAATGACTGGCAAACTCTATGAACAATTACGAGAACAGCATAGAACTGGAAATTATCCGGACTTCTGCAAAGACTGTGACTTTCTAATTGACGATCCTGAAACATTAGTGTATACTAATAGTGGAAGATCTGAAATGCATATGAATGGCACAAAATTTAGCCTGAATGATTATAGATAATGGAAATAAAAAAATACACATATCCTTTTGAACATCTTGTAATAGATAATTTTTTTACGGATCATCTAATAGAAAAAATACTTGGTTTGTCTAGTAATGACAAACGTCTTAATCGCGTATATGATAAGGAAATTATAAATTATTTTGAAGATAATACTGGAATAGATTTTATTAAACAGCATCTAACGTATAATAAAAACGAACCTAACGGCAGTAGTTACTGTGAGATAGCACGATGCGTACCAGATCCTGAACGCGGATACATGTTTGGCATACATGATGAACACGCAAAAAAGAAAGTTAGCACAGTTGTTTACATTGCACCACAGTATGGAAGTGGAACATTCCTTTACAATGAAAACAAAGAACTAGTCAAGCAGGTTGCATGGAAACCAAATCGTGCATTTATATTTTCAGGCATACCCGGAGTAACCTGGCACGACTATGGACACTGGGAACCTGAAAAAAGAATAACCGTTAACTATTTTATAAAGTAATCAAGAGGCGGCTAGATGCCTGAACGACTTAACTGGAATACATTATTAGATGTAGAGAAAAAACTGCCAGCATTTATTGTTGGCGGTAGTCCCAGTTTACTTGATGAACCACTAGATTTACTGTCCGGTCAAGTAGTGTTTTTGTGTAACAAAGCCTGGAAAGCACTGGAAATGCAATTATTATACAAGGCAAATGGCATTTGTTATACAGGACTTTCAAGTTGGATTGAACATATAGATGAAATGAAAGCATATGGATTGGATTATATACCTAAATTTTACAGTGATCTAATCTGGGATAGTAGTGAATATAAAAAATATGCGCCAAATCAGGACAAAGTTTATGTGTATTCTAAACGTAGACTACAGGGCAACAATGAACGAGGCGGTAAAAGCGGATATATTCCGGACGACTTGCAAGAAGGAATAGGAAAAACTGGCAGTGTCACACTGGACATGGCGTACCTCTGTTACTTTATGGGATATAAAAAAATATATTTACTGGGTATGGATCTGGATTACACTCGTAATCCTTATTTCTTTGAGGCAAATGCTTGGGACTATAAAGTAAGTGGCCCTAAAGTACAACAGGGACAACGTAAGGGTATCAACCAAGCAATGTGTAAACTAAGTGAATCATTTGCTACAAAAGGTGTTGAACTTGTTAATTTAAGTAGAGGTTATAAGTCCAAATATTATCAGGAACTTCAACCACATATACCTGCAATGCCTACAGATAAATTGGAAAATATTCTTTCTGGATATGTAAGACCAAAAACAATAGGCGTAATTCACGGAGATTTTTATCCTCTAATAACAGAACATGTTGAACTTATAGCAACAGCAAGACAAAAATCAGATAAACTGGTAATAAGTTGTTTAGAATCTAGCAAGTCAGTAGATATGCAACCAGTTTTACAAGCACTTAAATTTGTAGATACAACTATAACTGCAAACACAGTTACACTTGCACTAGAACAACTAGCAAAACAGTACCCAACAGACAATATAAGACTATGGAACAAAAACGGAAGTTTTACAGACTATCAAAGAAACAATGACGGCACACTTATACTATAACACTCAAAATGTTGAAAGTAAATGTAACTGGGTAATGCGTTGCCTCCTTAAAGGCTGGCCCAATAGTTATCCCTATTATCGTAAGGGGGACATACCCCTGGACACTAGTCATTTTTGGGGGTTTATCGAAAACAATGAACTTGCTGTTCAGACTCTTAAAAAACATAAAAAGGATTGGTACTTCTGGGATATGCCCTACTATGGACGTTGGAACGGACTAAAAGAAGCAGTCAATCCAGATCAAGACTTTTATTGGCGTGTTAGTAAAAATAGTGTACACTACAAACATGTTGAGGACTATCCCAGTGATAGGTTTAGTAAATGGCAAGTGGAACCTAAACAGTATGGCACTGGAAGTAAAATATTAATCTGTCCAAGTAGTGAAACAATGACAAGATGGATTACGGGCATGGATGTTAAAATGTGGGTGCAGATGATTACACTAGGGTTGCGTAAAAACACGGATAGGCCTATTGAAGTTCGTTACAAACCCAGAGGCAAAGGCACTAGTGGACCTGCTGCCGCTCTTATTCCATTTGCAGAACAAGCACGGGACGCACATTGTGTGGTAACTAGTATTAGTTTATGTGCATTGGAAGCACAACTACTGGGTATCCCAACCATTTGTCATCCAGATAGTTTTGCTAGTGATATAAGTAGTACGAGACTAGATGAAAT
>NTLX01000027.1_pt1 | contig 29202 bp, 35 predicted proteins | sample 1251771 | NCBI WGS metagenome assembly NTLX01 (sample SAMN07250028, study PRJNA358725) | marine metagenome | isolation source: viruses from ocean water | place: Pacific Ocean: North Pacific Subtropical Gyre | collected 2015
GAGGGATTACTTTATTACCTCCAAGGTTACTGTTCGCACTAAGTCGCTTCACCTACTGCCCCACATGGTCCTCAGCCAGTTGGCCCTACTCCCATGGAGGCATACTTTACGCCGTGCAGACGTTATTCAGTCACCGCTGGCAGGTCAATTACTCCTGCCGTTTGATTGTCGATCCTCGGGGATCTATTCGGCTCCCCTCCCTTTCGGGAGGGGGCCGGTTGAGGGGGGCCGTTGCCCCGGGAGATCAGTGGATCTCGATGGTTACGTCGGCGATCTTGTCGTTGAAGACATCGCCAGCGATGTCGCGGACATCGTCGTGGTCCAAGAAGACCCGATCGTCGAGGCGAGAATCGATTCGATCGTCCAAGCCGTAGCCCAGATCGTCTTCACGAAGTCGCTCGATCTGCTCGCTCACAATCTCGCGGACTTGCTCTCGGAGCCAGTTCTCGAATTGCTTGAAGAGTTGTTCGAACATTGTTCGTTCCCTTTCGTTGTCCGGATCAACACGTCCGGTCTCGTCTCGTCGCCCCCTCGGCGACCCGTGTAGTGTACAGCCGCTTTTTTTCTGTTGCAAGCCAATTGCTGAAAAATATTCAAAACGGTGGACAATATGTGGATAACTAAATTCCACCTGAATTTGCTTGACAATCTCCAACCCAGTCGCTAGGAACTCCACCTAATCCTATTGGCAATCTATTGTCATTAAGGGGTGAGGATCAGATCAGGCTGCCGGCAGCAAGCAGCTGCCCAGATCGCTAGAGCTGCCGATCATAAGCTGGACGCCCAGGCCTTGTACGTTTGTGTTTGTCATACATCACAGACTAGGCTAGTCCAGGGCTCTGGATCTTCAAGAGTTTGGGCGGAGAAAAACTTTTGAACAAACTTGTACAAACCCCTTGCAAACTATTTCAAGTGTTCCTAAGATGTACTTGTTCAAACAAAAGGAGATGAACAATGGTTTCATTCAACATCGAAGATCACTTTGGCACAAAAGACTTCCCAAACCCTAGCGGGAACGAGATCAGCCCAGAGCAGTGGAAGCGAGACATGAAAGCCTTCACTGAGATCGTGGAATTTTATCGCAAGACTGCCGCGATGGATTGTGCAGCACATCAAGAAGCGTATGAGAATCTCATGGAATCAACGATTCTGCCGCTTTTGCTTTACGGGCTGATGTGTAAATGGTATAGTCAATCAGACATGTCCGAGGACATGAAGGCCGCACTGGCGAAATACATCGCCAAACACTCGGCCAAATAACTACGCGGCGCGTGGATGGATCTTGGCCCCCTTCGGGGGGCTGAGTTTTTTCTTAGTCCTTTTGACCCCTGGCATGTTGAGATGGCATGTCGGGGGTTTTTTCTTGGCCTGGTCTAGCTCACCAGATGGTCCAGCTCTTCTGCTGGTCTAAGCTGGTCGCCTGGTCTAAGCTGGTGGCTTATCTTTGGGATAACCTGTATTGCCAAAGAGTGTTTGGCATTGGGCATGGCGGCGGATCCTTTTCCAATTCTTGGACATTGAAGGGCATACGCGTGCGCCTGGCCTTGACTTGCTCGATCTTGACGCCAAAGGATTCGGCGGCGGCATAGGTGACATCCGAACGATCCGCGCCCCAATAAAGGCAATCGGTAAAGGATTCAGAGCCTACGATTCTCACGTTCCAGAGTTTCATTTTTTAACTCCGAAGTATTTCAGACGTTCATGATCTTCCCAGTGTTGGTTGTCGCATTCGATGACCCAGCCGAATCGAGTCTCTTGGACACTGATTTCCATGATGTCGTTTCTATGCCAATCTCGGCAAGCGGTCACATCGATCTTGGCCAGACGGATCTCGGCTTCTTGCTTCGAGCAAAAGAACACGACGCTATCCATGCCCTTTGGGGTCATTGGATGGAAGTGCGTGACGGAGATAGGAAATTCATCGTTCATACTGTTCTCCCAAAAGAAGGGACCCCCGAAGGGGTCCCCGAACAAAAGGGTCAGGAAAGTTTGACCACTTTGCCGTCGCGGATCGTCGCGGTGGCGTACCACCGATGAGGCTCCGGAAAGTGTGGCCCTTCGATGGACACTTTGCCATCGGTCACGTCGTGGCCGAAGGGGCCGGGCTGGAACCACTCGAGGGTTCCGTTCTCGGCAAGCATTTCTTTTGCTTGCTTCTTGGTCTTTGGATTGTCAGAAAGGTATGCCATTTTGTTCTCCTTTTGTTTGGCAGGTCAAGCATACAAGAAATTTTCTTGGGTGTCAAGTATATTTCTTGAAAAACTCCAACCATTTTTTTTTATTTTTCTCCCCTTTTGCTCTTGACAAACTCCAACGGCCTCCAACCGAAAACTCCAACCGTGCAGCTATTTCGGTGAGGGTATGGTGAAGCGCTAGCGCTAGCGCTACAGCGCTGGGAGCGCTGGGGAGCGCTGGGAGCTAGGGCGCAAAAAAACCCCTGTTTCCAGGGGTCGGGTGGATCCAGGGATCCGCTCACATGATCGGCGGGTCGTCGTCGTCGTGCGTCTCGTCCATGATTCGCTCACGTTCGATGAGAGCCCAAGCCGAAGAGGCGAGGAGAAAGGCGAAGATAATATAGGGGATGGATTCGGTGGGGAGCATCGTTCATTTCCTTTTGTTGGCATCATTGCCATTTTTTATATCGGCGATTCGATGCGGGGATCTTTAGCATGAACCAAAAAAAATCCCGGCGCGGGCATGACGCCACGCGCCGGGAGAACAATGATTCAGGATTTTAGCCCTCACACCGGCGCCACGGTGGATCGTGGCGCCGGTGGGGGCATCCGGGGATCATTCGCAGACGGTCAAATCCATTTCCTGTGCAAGGTGATAACGGGCGGTGTTCATCATCATCCCGATGCGGGCGCTTTTGGCATCCGCGATTTTTTGCAGTTCGGTATCGGTTCCCGTCTTTGTTCCATCGCCGCAGTCCATCAGCATCACGTGTCCGGGGATCGGGAGCGATTCGTACATGTCCACGTCGGAGATGTATTCGTATTGCCATTGATCGTATCCCGATTGCAGGATGACGCAGGCGCCGGTGTCCATGTCGCACACAGAGACGCGAACCATAGAGGAGTATGGTTTGACGATGATTTGACATCCCAAGTCGTACCATGAGCGGGTAGGTCGGGCGGTGGTCTTAGGTCGGATGATTTCAGACATTGTTCATTTCCTTCTGTTGGCATCATTGCCGGATGCATTGTAGGCTCCGGATCATAGATTGCAAGTTGATGATCCGATTTTTTACTAGTTATTTTTTTTTATTTTTTAGCATTTTTGCTCTTGACAATGATATGGGGGGGATGATACAATGGGGGGGGGCGCTTTTTTTTGTTGAGAATCATTCTCAATTAGGGGTCGATACCTGGGCGCGACCTGGGCGCGCAAAAATCCCGGCGCGGGCAGAATGCCACGCGCCGGGAGAACAATGATTCAGATTCTATTGTATCCGCTCTTTGATCCGGCGGATGGATTCTTCAAAAGTCATGAGCGCCTCTTGAACATCAACGTACGCGCTCAATCTTTTAGAGCGGGCGAGATAGTACGTTGCTTTTAGTTCGCATTCGGGGGTCTTCAAGAAGTCAGCCATCTCCCAATTGATCAGCGCATCCTCTTCTGCGCGACATGCGTCATCATAGATTGATTTTTTGGCATCGACGATTTCATGCGCTTCATTCATTCGGTCTTTGAGGAAATTCATGGTATTTGCTGGAAGTGTCATTGTTCAGGTTCCTTTTGATTTTTGGGTGAAGGGTCGTATCCCCCCGCTCCAATGCGGGGGGATACGGTGGGGGGGGATGATTCAGGATTTCAAAATCCAAGAATCGCGTACACGCTCGCATGCGTCGATAAATGCAGAAGCCGAAGAATCGCCTGTTCCAAGATGGTACACGCCTTCAGCGTCTTCAAATACCGATACCCAAGCGCCACGAATGGGATCATGCCGTGTCCAAATGCAGTAGTCCAGTTTGGTGATCGGGTTCTGTTGCCAATAGCGGTACGTGTTGCCGTCATGCCGCCATGCGTTCGGGTTCGTTGGAAGTTTGGTTTGGTTCATTGTTCTATCCTTTTGATTATTGGGAAAGGGGTCGTATCCCCCCGCTCCAATGCGGGGGGATACGGTGGGGGGGTCAATACTCGGTCTTGAGTACTTTAATGGCTGCTAGTGGGATGGTTCGCCATTCTTCAAGAACGACGTCGGTGACAAGGATCAGCCCGCGTTCGCGAAGTTGTTCGCGGGACAATCCACGACCGGACTCGCTTGGGGTCCATCCTTCGGGGGCAGATTTACGGAATCGTCCCGCGCGGGTGGTTCCATCCTTCTTGATGAACGTGCATGCGAATTCTTGGGTGGCGGGAAGATTGTCGATGATTTGAGCGTGGTTCATTGTTCTATCCTTTTGCATGGCAGAATGGCCATGCGGACATCCTATGCTGGACATTCTACTATTTCAAGCCTATTTCCAAATTTTATTTCCACTGTGGATAACCTGTGGAAAAGTGACCGTTTCACTTTTTTTTGGTTGTTGGCTTGATTTGTTGGATCATCGCGTATACGATGTTCCCGTGGCAATAGTGCCTACTCAAAAGGATAGAACAATGAATGACTTCCAAAATGCCTTCTTCACCGCCTCAAACGTCAGCATCAAGCGCGGCCTTATGACTCGCGAGATTGAATTTAATTGTCTGGAGTTTGATCCAAACTTCACCGCCGATGGAAAAGTCGTTGTCTCTTGGGATGGATACGGAGACATCCACGACGAAGTGTTGTACGACTGGCAAGTGTTCGATTTGGACGGCGAGGAGGTCTCTTGGCTCGACTTGACGAAGGAACAGTTGGATTCTTTGTGGTCTCACGCTATCGAGTCAACACGGGATGATGTCCCACGTCGTCAGGATCGGATCGACGACGTCCGAGAGGAATGGGAGGAGCATCAAGCCGAATGCAAGAGGCAGGACGTATAAGCGTCCTAGCCTTGGCAGGGTAGCCGCTCGCATCGCGGGCGAGCTACTCCTGGCCGTGGGGTGTCACTTCAAACCAAAAAAGTCTGGATTCAGAAACGCTTCCGGGTCGGGATCATCATCAACCCCATCATGGCAACCACTGCCATTGAGGGCTCCGGCACGACAGCCATCTGTGGATCTTGCGGATTGGGTTGTTCTGGGCTTTGGGCCGTGACTGGCACGACTGGCTGTAGGATCTGATCTGGGACAAAGGCTTGCACAATCTGTTCTGGTGCCTGTTCGTTGACTGTCTGCCTTGGCATGGCCTCTGCAAGTTCAATCAGGTTTTGAGATTGTTGGAAATCAGAAAACTGAATTTCACCTTTTGAATTTGAATTAATTTCTGAACCCCAAAACCATTCCGGCTGAAAAAAATCTTTTTTGTCGGCCAAGTCTGGGGTGATTGGTGGGGTGCTGGCGAAGTAGTTTTCCCTGTTGAGGACTGGCTTGTTTTGGTCCCACTGGAGTTCTTCCCAGGTTTGGGTGATTGGTTTGATTTCACCTGCTGTTGTTTGGGCATATGCCCCGGGTGGCTTGCCGATTGAGGCAATGAACTCTTGAAGTTTGCCGACCAAGGTGATGATTTCATCAAGCACGTCCTTGCCAACGATGGTGCCGCCTACGGCGGCTCCTACCGTCAGTTTGAGTGCTCGTGCCTCGAGCAATGATTTGTTTTTTTCGCAATCCGCGAGTTGAGTGTCTTTCTCTTTTTCGCGTGACGATTTGCAGTCTTCGAGAAGAACTTCTAGTTCTTTGATTTTTTCTTCTACAGGTTCCACCACCAATATTATATCGGCAGGTTAGAAAATCCCTTTTGCCCAGGCCTGATCTGTGAGTTTATATTCCAATTCAGAGCACTGTTTTTCAGCGTCGCCCTTGTAATCCTCTTCCCACTGTTTGACATGCACCAGTTCGTGCATGACTGTCGCGATGAAGTCTCGCAACGGCTGTGACGGATTCACAGTGATTTTGTATCTATTGTTGATTTTTTCGCAAAGCCCTTGGCACCCTTGGGGTTTTATGATTGCGATCGTGATACGTGGATGCTGATATCCATCAATTTCTGGAAGATGATTCTCCAGAAACCACTTCTTGGCATTCAATGCCGCAAGTACCAAGATCTTGCTTGCCATAACTCCTCACATCAGATCTGCCTCTTCAGGCCACCAGATATGAATTGTATCAACAAGAGCGTTATATCCTCTGTTCTTCAGTTGGGATATTGCTTCTATTTGATCGTCTTGGTTGAGGCTGATGATGTTACAAATCCCGTGAACTTTGTAAAAATCACGTGGAACTGTTGTGTTTGCTATGGCTTTGATTCTGAGAGAAAAAACTTCTGCCGTAAACTCTTCCTGGTCGACCAGTGTTATGGCACAAGCAAACATTGGCTCGTTTGGCATTTCCATGCCTGTCTCAAGATCAAACACACTTGCCGTGCATGAAATAGTTTTTGAGACCAAGCCGTTTTGTTCCCCCATCTGTTTGGAGAGAATGCAGACAGCAACACGATCTTCGTGCATCTCAACATAGTCAATTGGCTGGGGGATCTCAAACCTTCTCTTGTCCACCATCAGCTGCTCCCTGCTTCAGTTCCTCCTTGATGTATTCTATCGTGATCACGTCGCCGTACCAGCACTCGACAAGTTTGCCTTCGGGTGTCGTGAAATGGAATCTGTAACAGTAATCAAGCGGCAATGTGTTGATTGGCTTATACGGGGTCCAGGATCGCGTCTGAGGGGTTTGAGCAGGTGGATCGGTCCGAACATACTCCACACCCCTCATTGGGTAGTGCATGTCCACATCGCTCGGCATGTGAACAATAAAATTACCAAAGGGAGCGATTCTGTTCTCAAACCAATCGATCCAATAGTGATGGAGCCATTTGTTTCTGATGGGTGTTGCATGAACATCGTCAGTCATGGATTCGTTGATCCGACTGTGGAATGAATCAAATCCCCAAAGGTGGATTTCTTCGTAGTAACTGGTAAGCCTGGTGGCCATTGCCAAACCAACGCTTGGAGCAAATTCAATACATGGTTTCGTCTCTAGGTCAATCTCATGCTTCTTCAGATGGTTGTGCAGTTCTTCTGGTGTCCAGATCTCTGCATCAAGTTTTTCACCAGTCTGATCAAGATACAAGGGCACAAATGCATCCATCATGCCCACCGCCTTGTAGGGCAAATCGAGGTGTGGAGTATTGCATCCGTAAATGTCACCGTCCCAACCTCCAAACAAATCGCAGGAAGGTCCATTACCTATAATGTGACATATACTCATTTGGGTGAAATCCTAATTTTCAAAATATTTCCTTCAACAATAACGGGTTATCTGTCGGAGATCCCGTGTATGTATGCAGAATGAAGTCAGTTTCCCACATTTTTCGCTGAAGGCTCATCCAAAGTTCAGACCACCTGTCTCGGGCATCAGATGCCTTTGAGTCATGAACGTACAGCCCGTCGTGCCAACTTGAAATGTCTCCACTGAAAAGAGCATCGAAACCCCAAAGATGGATTGTCTTATATCGATGGCTTAGAAAGTGAGCCATCAAATGTCCGGTGGACAGATCTCTTCTGAATCTGCTTTCTAAATCCCATCCTTCAACAAGCACGCTTCGATATTGGTTGAAAGGTGATTCGATCAGATTTTCAGTTCGTGCACGCTTATGAAGCGTCTGCGTCAAAAAAATCTTTTCTACTGTGTCGTGTTGCAGATGATGTTTTAGTACAAGATAATCAGTGACACCCAAAGCCTCGACGGGGCGGCCGGGGATGTTGAAATTGCATCCATATGTGATATCAGGGTCTGTAACAGGCGCGAGATCAATGCTTAGACCATTTCCTAAAAGGTGGCATTCTGTCATCCTGGTCAGAATAACAAATCATTTTCTTCTGTCTTTGGTGTCGCTTCAGATTGTCTGGACAATTCGTTTTCAAAAGCCTCATTGATGTAACTCACCAGTTTATCCGTAGGACAGATCTTTCCGCTTTTGCCTTTAAGAGCCTTGACCTCTGTACCAAATCCCTGAATAAATGAAATGAGTTTTTCTCTATTCCAATTGCCGTCCATGAGTTAAGTATAATAATTGCATGTCCGTATTTTTCAGCGACTATGAGAATCTCCAACAAGTTCTTGACCAAGCAAGGGTCATTGCTATTAGAAACCCCAGAGCTGTTGCTGCAAGGGGGAGAAGAGGTGCTGTAGGCCTTGGCGTTGGCGTCGGCAGAGGCATAGGTGTTGGTGCAAGGGCATGGCTGCCCTCGGACCTAGCGAACAGCACAAATTGGTTCAACCCTGATCAGGAAGTAGGTGCATACAACGGTCGGACTGGTGTATTCACCCCCGCTACTTCGGGCACAGCCACTCACTTCAAATGGGTTGGAAGCACCAACAATACATTGATGCAAACTACCGGCACAAATGCATCTACGGGGCTGACTTTATTCAATGAAACTTTTGGAGGCAAAGGCCAACAGTTCAGAGTGCTTCAAACCACAGTGTTAGCAAATGTCAGGGTTAATACGGCTATTGGTGGGAATGCTGAATCGCTTACCGGAGAAAACCTATTTATGGCTTTTGTCTGCAAAGTTTCAAACTTCGCAAGCAAAGGTTTCTTGAAAGCGCAAAACTTCGGTGGATCGAAAGGGTACGAAGCAGAATTCAACTCTTCGGGCATACCAGTTTTTAAATTCAAAAATAACACTGAAAGCGAAACAACAGAATCCCATACTGGATCTTTTGGTCCAACTTCTGGGCAGTACCAAGTTCATGTTGTACAAAGATTTGGAAACAAACTCGTTTGGACAATTGATGGCACAAAGTGCATTGATGTCACCACATCCTATCTTGGAGGAACTGGCACTGGGTCGCTTCATCTGTTCAAGAGCATTGCGGTGAACTCAGAGCCGGATTATGGTTTGGCAGAGTTTTTCAAAAATAATACTTCTGTGACCAGAGAGATTGATCGCCTCAAGGCAGAGGGTTATCTGGCACACAAATACTCGATCACTTTGCCAAGAAATCACAGGTATCGCAAATCTGCACCGTCCGCATAAAAATTTTGGCAATTGTTTTGGTTGCCACTTGCACGATTCCTGGTTGCAAGTCCAGCACCGCTGTCATATCGGAATCAGCGAATGAAGTTATTGAAATTTCTGAGTCGTCTGAGCAACGCTTTGTTACCCATGGTGACGACGCTGGCGTAGCAGAACAGAAAAAAATCCAATCGATCGCCGGCAATGTTCAGGTGGAACTCCAGAGCGTTACTGATGCTGTACCTTCTTGGTTGCAGAACGTGCGTGAGGTTGCATTCGTAATTGGTGGTATTGTTGTTATTGTTTTACTTTGGCAATCTGGACTCGGGATGCTGCTCCGACGTGTGGTCGGATGGTTTCCCAGGCGGACGCAAAGACAGGCTGACATGATTGAAAGTGTTATGAAATCAGAAAAGCCTGAAAATATTCGTGAACTGATCGCTCAGATGAGAGCGGCAGATACTTTGTTGGATGAAGCTCTTAGGAGAAAAAAATGAGTTCTACCCTTGCACTAATGTCTTTTTCTGAACTTCTCGGAACCGTCTGGTTCTCTGCACTCTGTGCTGTCGTTGGCTGGGTTGGAGGACAAGTCTTCCCAATGTCTTGGATCGTCAGCAAAATCAAGCGTTGATTGAACCTAGATCTAAACGAGTTTGACAAAGCCTTGCTCGACTCCATGCTCAACAGCATGGAGAGGGCTACCCGTAAATATTCGATTGATGACTTTGAATCGTGGTGTACGCGCCATTTGATGATTGTCAACAAAAGAGCACAGTTGATCAACCTTGCTCTCAGACCTGTCCAGCAGCGTTATCTGGACATAAAGCGAAGAACAATAAAAGCGGGCAAGCCAAAAAGATTTATCCTGCTCAAGTATCGGCAGGGTGGATTCACAACGCTCGAGCAGGCTTTGTCTTACCACATGTCAACGCAATGCGAAAACGTTTCAGTCATGACTTTGGCAGACACGCATCGCAAGACGTCTGATATTTTTGAGATTGTTCAAAGGTATTACAACAACCATGGCGAGGCTCCCAAGCGTAAGGGCGTTGGTAATAGCTATCGAATGGATTTTCCATCCCTCAATTCTCGATTCATCTGTGGTACAGCCGCCGCAAGTTCCGAGGCTCGTGGTGGAACCTTTCAGAGGATCCACGGCTCTGAAGTAGCCTTTTGGTGCCAAGGGGGTAATCAAAAAGATAAACAGCGTGAAGTCCTTGCGGGTCTTGAGGAAGCAGCCGCAGAGGGCGAGATCGTGTTGGAGTCAACCCCAAACGGCATGGACTTGTTTCACGATATTTACCATGCTGCAAAGCGTGGAGAAAACGACTACACCCCTATTTTTCTTCCATGGTTTATGGATATATCCAATCGGAATGAGGTCGAAGAAGAAGAAGCCTTCGAAATCATGATGGATCTAAACGATAGAGAAGAAGAACTGGTTAGACTCCACGGCCTTGATGCCGGCCAAATCAAATGGCGTCGCAGAACGGAGAGAAGACTTGGCCCGCTTTTTCGGCAAGAACATCCTGAAGACGATGTGTCATGCTTTCTCACTGGAGGGACATGCAGATTTAGTACGCAGATCTGCGTTGATCTCTTGGAATCATTACCCGATTATTTGGATTCCAAAGTATCAGGCGTTGAGAAGAAAATGCTTAACGCTGGGACTTATGAGGTACGATGGAAACAGCCTCTTAAGGGTGTGGAGTATGTTGCTGGATGTGACACTTCGGAAGGTTTGCCAGGGGGCGACCGTTGCGGGATTGGCATTATGCGACGCGATACGGCGGAGCAGGTCGCTGCAATACACGGCTTCCTCAGCCCTAAAGAACTTGCAAAGCATGCTGTCCGGATTTGCAAAGACTACAACAACGCTTTGCTTGGGGTTGAAAGAGAAAATCATGGGCATGCTGTTTTGACCCAGATTTGGGATTACGGCTACCGCAAAAATCTTTTTCACCATAAACCCGGCAAGCCAGGATGGTCCACCAATGCAGTTACTAAACCACAAATGCTGGATGAAATTGCGGATCTTTTGTCCGAGCCTGATGTCGCAGAAACTTGGGTGAACGACAGAGAGTTTTTGCAAGAGTGTCTGACGTATGTAAAGCGTGGTAATTCTTGGGGATCTTCAAGCGGATCTCATGACGACTGCGTGATGAAGTGGGCAGTCTGCGCGATGATGAGAAAGCAAAAGAGAATCAAGCCCGGAATCGTGGTCCTACGCAGCCGCGCGCGTTGAAATCATCGACAGCTCCATTGCCAAGAACAGAAAGCGATTTGGCAATTTCAACTGCTTCTGCCGGAGACAGGATGATGTTGGTTTCAAGTTTTGACACCACAACAGACAACAATATTGGGCTTAAATCAGTAAGACCATCATCCAAAATCGAAACAACGACTCTGGATTTTTCAGATCTGGCCACGGTGTCACCGTTGACAATTTCAACAGTCCCGTAGCATTCCATCAGACAACATCCTCATCTGCATCTTGATCTGTGTCTTCGGATCTGCCTGGGTCGCCGAATGTTTCTTCGAATCTATCTTGAAGCCAATCAACCAAGCCAATGCAGGTCAACACATTGCCAAATCTTGACATCTGAACAGAAGTTGTTTGTCCATCACTTTTGCTGTACACAACAACAACCGCATCTGCACCGACCTCTTCGACAAAACCAGAGACAAGACGTTTGGCCATTTTTTGTTCATGACGTTGACTCATAATGCCTCTCTGATTTCGTAGTGCATTTTTTCGCTTGGTCTGTCAATCCAAAAATGAAGCCAAGCAGCCCCTTTCGGTTTTGGCGGACCACCCCTCTCAATGTGCCAACCAGAGTGTGGCAAGTATTCGTCTTTGTAACCGGCGGTCTTTACATGAACCTGTCGGTCAATGTATACATCACCGTTAGGCCTCAACCTTGCACGAGATATCGGCACTTGCCAAGAGTCATGTGTATGACCTGACCAAACAATATCTGCATCAGGCTGGTATACAGATTGTCTGTTTGTTTGGATTACGCCACGTGTAACTGGGCCACCCCCTCCATAACCATGGTGCCGAGCGATGACCAAAGAATAATTGCTGTTACTGCCTTTTCTTCGTGCTTTGATTCTGATGTATCCGCTATATGCACCAGCTCTAAGCCTACAGTGTTGAGAGTGAGCCCTTATTCTCTCGCAGAGCCTTGTTGTAAGGCAAGTTTCGTGTCGTTTGATAATTGATGTTTCGTGGTTGCCTGGTGATATAAGTGCAAACTGATCTGCATACTCTTCATAAAAATCAGATGCTGTTGATACCAAAGCATCAAGGTAGTTGCCCTCTTTGTGTTCCGGTCTGCACGCAGACGTGTCAGCCCTTTTGTCCCATTTTCCCTGCATAGCGCAAAACAAATCTCCACCGTCGACTATCGGTGCATCGGCCTCTTTCGCCATTTCCAAATGTTTTTTTTCCATGTCCCAATCACAATGAGAGTTGTCATGGTGGACATCAGACCGAAGAAGGATCTTGCCAGACCAGTCTTTTGATACATCTTCAAAACAAATCGAATGGCTATATCTGTGGTGTTCTTCGACTGACCATTTCGGAGATTTCATTTGAGCATCGCCTTATTTTTTAGGGACTCCAGATCTCTTTTCTCTGGAGCTTCTGTATCATCGTCTTCTTTTTTTGCTAATTCAAGATCTTGATCTTCTTCAATTTCTTTTAGTTCATCTCTTGGATCCATATATCCTCCCACCTATTTCTGTATTCATCTGCTGCAAGTTTGTCTTTCTCATCATGGGTTACAGTTTTGCAGTCCACGATGTATGGCAGCCATCCAAGATCTCTTGCCAAGCTCGCATATGGGTAAACACTTGATGAAGTTCTGAATTCGTTGTACACCGCAACAACATTTGTTTCCTCTGTCATTGCATGTTTGGTCAATTCAAGGCACCATATCTGAGCCTCTGTGTACATTCTTGCCCCATCTTCTGCAAAACGATCGTCCGTGAACATCTGCTCGCTGAAGGCATTTTTGCCTGCTAGGGCACGAGATATCACGGCCCCGCTTCTTTCCGAGTAGGTCCGGACAATGTAAAGAACCTTTTTGCCGCTCACTGGTGATCTATACGGCCTTTGACTCATGGGGTGGCACTTTCGAATTTGATTGTAACCCAAAATCTTCTCGAATGTTTTGTCGATATAATCATGTGAAGTTCAGTTGTTGGAGAGGATAATGGCTTTTTTAAACCCTGCTGCGGTTAGTTACGGCGGAACTTCTTCGACAGCGGTCACGGCCTTGGGTGCGATGCTCAACAGTGATCCGTCTCTAATTGATCAGTCGACCCTTGTTCCAATCGGAATTTTTATCTCTGGTATACTCGGAACAGCCTTTTTGGTGTGGCGTGTTGCAGATCAAAAAAGCAAATATGAAATGGATATGTTCCAACTCAAACGGAGATTAGAAGCCCTTGAATCCAAAGAAGAAGCAAGAGAGGCAGAAGACTAAGCGTAAGCAAATCTACATTGTTGGCTATGATCTTGAGGATTTAGTCAACAATAACTGCTTTATTACACTAAATAATTGGGTTCCGAGAGGGCGTGAAGAAGATCCGCCGGCAGACCCAGAAGTCCGAGAAGAAGATTCCAATGACGATGATTTACGGCCCTGATGGAAATCCTTTGCCCGCAACGGAAAGTATTGTGGGCAATGCCAGGGAGCGTTCGCAATCATCGTCTGCGATCCGAAGAAGTTATTCGAACTATCTGTCATCGCTTTTCAATCTGAATGCTGATGCCTTGTATAGGAGCACAGAGCCCTTTGAGAATCACGCATGGGTTTATTGCACTGCGATGGTACGTGCAATCAACTTGAGTCAGGCACCGTTCTACGTATACAAAGAAACATCTGACGTCCAACAACAGCGTGTGAGAACAAAATCATTCCCACGTGCGGGCCTTCAGCGTCGGGCAGTTCAGCGTCACCTCACAAAAGGGGCCAATCCTGGTAGATTCGCAGGTTTGCGATTCAAATCCCTAGAACCAGATTTCCAGCACCCAATCTATCAACTGTTGATGAGTGCCAACGAAAACATGACTGGCGCTCAGTTGTGGCAATCCACTGAACTTTTCATGGCCTTGAAGGGTGAGGCTTTCTGGCTGTTGGGTTATCCAGATGATAGAAGGGGGCAGCGTGGAGAAATCCCTAGCCAGATCTTTGCTCTAAACCCAGATGCCATAAAAGAGGTTGTTGAAGATGGCAAACTCATGGGATGGGAATACTCCATGGGAGCCTATAAGTCGGGAGAGTACTCGCCGATTGTTGGCAAAGAACAGAAGGTTTTTCTTCATAAATCTCAGGTTTTGCATTTTAAATATGTCAATCCTGAGAACATGATCCGGGGCTTTAGCCCTGTAGGCCCTACTGCTATGGCCGTCAAAACGGATCTTCTTTCCAAACAACACAATCAGTCTGTTTTGGAAAATGGTGCAAACCCCGGCGGCATCCTTATTGACAAAGGTGGCACAGAACCATGGACTGCAGAAGAAGAGGAAGATTTTGTCGAACGCTGGGAGCAGCGACATAGAGGTCCGGGCAACAGAGGTGAGTTGGCAATCCTGACAGGATCTCTGGAATACGTACCTGTTGGCCTATCGCCACGAGATATGGATTTCTTGGACTCGATCAAGTACAACCGAGAAGAAGTTTTTGGTGCTATGCGGGTTCCAAAATCTGTTGCAGGGATTACTGAAAATCTCAACTATGCAACACAACTTGGTCAGGACTTTAACTTCTGGGACAAATGTCTGTTACCAGAAGTAAGATATTTTGAGGATGTTCTGGATAATAGCATCTTTTTTAGTCAGACCGATGATATCGTAGGTGCATTTGATCTCAGCGGTATTGAGGCTCTGCGACAAAGTTTGGTCGACAAAATTGATGTCGTCAACAAACTTACAGCCCAAAATATCCATATGCCTCCATCTGTTGCCTTCGAGGTCGCAGGTCTTTCTGTTCCCGGTTACACGGGAGATGATACAAGTTTCTCCAATCCCACTCTTGTTCCAACGGAGACAATTGTTGAAGACAGCCCAAATCCAGATCCTGACCCGCAAGCGATTAGGCCCACAATCAAACCAGGAACAAATCCAGAAGGCCCTGGAGAGTCAGAAGAAGTCCTCAATGCTTTGGCGAAAGAGACGATTAGCGGAATACAGGATTCTTACAAGAAGGCGTGGAGAGATGCAATTCTTGCCATGGCAGATCAAATCAAGCAGACTGAAGAAGGCAATTTCGAGATTAGCCGAGAAAGTTCGGATTCTATCTTGCGAGACTCTTTCAAGGTTGCTGATGCTGTGTCACTTAGCCTCGCTTTCACCTTCAGTAAGACGGCAGATCTTAAAGGAAAAACTCCGGAGATAGACCATCCGTCTGTGTTTGCGTGGCTCAAGGACTCATCTGAGCGTATGTGTAACACGACACATATGATGGTCTCCAAAAATCTTGCGACTTGCACTGATGATTCGGATGTGCAATACCTCTTGGAAATTTTGTCGTCAGAAGAAAAAACAGCAAGTGTCGCAGAGATTCAAGCCGAATACACATTCAATGGTGTCAGATCTGAATTTTTCAAAGTTGCAGGTGTGGAGCAAAAAGGTTGCTTTATTGGCAACGGTTGCCAGCAAAAAGATATTCAGGCTGAATCTTGATTGAATCCTGCTGCTCTTTTGCTATTACTGTACAATAATGTTTGAATGATCTGAATGTCAGATTGTGTCGCATATCAGCCAGAATGGATCTAACAAAATGAATGACCAGGTTTTCAAGAGTGGAGAATCCTTAGACGCCGAAGCACTGTTGAGGCACATCCACGACAATCATCTTGAAACCGAGGGGCTGACTGTTGACGGCGACGGCAACTGTCGTGTCGAGCGTGATGGCTTGCAGCCCTCAAGAAAATCTCATAGCTATACCTGTGCTGAACTAGAAAAAATGGCTACGGAAGCCGGGCTTGTCTGGAGGCAAGATTATTGCCAAAGAGCAATGCCATGGTGGGCCAGCGACGAAAGGGTGGACCGGCACGGCGATATTGTGCTGCAAAACTGGGATTTCAAACAATTTATGAATAACCCCGTGATGCTGTACAGCCACAACTGGGACTCTGTTCCGATTGGATCTGTCATCAAATGGGAGGTGATGAAAAGAAGAACAGAAGATTATGAGGGGCGATCACTGCAGTTGTTGCCAGTTTTTGCAACCAAAGACGAATACGACTATGCAGATACGATCTATCGATTGGCAAAAGCAAGAATTATCAGGACAGGTAGCGTTGGATTCTTCACAAGAAATGTGATCAACGTCGCTGATATGGACGAGCGGAAAGCCCTTGGACTTGGTCCACAGGGCATGGTTTTTGATGACAACCTTTTAGTGGAGTGGACAGTTGCACCGATTCCAGCAAATACTGGCGCGGTTCAGGTCATTGGAAAGGCTGCTAAAAGCGGTCTGGTCAATCCTCAAGATCTGAACGTACTTAGAGAACTTAGAAGAGCACACGCAGAAAGAACCAAGGATGCAAACTGGCAATCTTTGGATAGCGATCTGGTAGCAATGTGGAAATCAGTCTTCCCTGAATTCGAAACGGAAACTGATAGAAGCATTGAAAAGTCATTCGTTGATTTTGGCAAAGCCCTCAAGGGTTATGACTACGAAGATGAAGACGATGACGATAAGAAGGACGAGGACAGATACGGCTCTTATCACAATGACGACGACGACAAAAAGGACGATGACAAAAGGTCGTATCACGATGATGAGGACGAAGACAAAAAAGATCCGATGAGAAAAATGGTTGTGCCATTTGCAGCAGTGCCAATGATGTCAGACGAAAATGCATCCTGGGACGGCGACGCAGCGAGGCAACGTATGCGGGCTTGGGCCGAAAAAGACGATGGCGAACTGGACTACGAAAAGTATGCCAGGGGTTTTGCATACATCGAGCCTGACATGATGGAACAGTTGGGCGGATACAAACTCCCTCACCATGATGTTGTGGATGGTGAACTTCGCACCCACCGCAGAGGTGTAATTGCTGCTATGGCTGCATTGAACGGTGCGAGAACAGCCATGGATTTGACAGACGATGAAAGATCAGAAATTTACGACCATTTGTCTAAGCATTACGCACAATTTGAAATGGATCCGCCAGATCTTCTGACCAAAAAAGAAATCGAAAACGAACTTATTGCCGAGGAACTTGCAATTTTGCTCGGCGGTCATCTTGACGAAGAGGACGAAGACAAGGAAGAAAAAGGTGGTCATCTTCCAGAGGAAGAAGAAGAAGAAGAGGAAAAGGGCGGACATCTTCCGGAAGAAGAGGAAGATGAAGAAGAAAAGGGTGGACATCTTCCAGAAGAAGAAGAAGAGGAAGATGAAAAGGAGGAGATGAAGGATGCCCATAATGTCGGCTTCGCAGTTGTTGGAACAAGCAACGATGGCAAAACCGAAGGCATGTATGGATATTACTACCCCCTTTACATGACCAAAGAAGAAGCAGATTCAATTGATGAGCAAATGGGTGGCGAAGGCACCTGTCACATGCACACATTTGATGAATATCCAGGCATGGTTTTTTACATGCCTGATAGCAGCATGAACCATGCTGTTGATTCATTGCCTTTGGGTATTCCGTTGATGCCACCTCCCGCTTCGCCGCAAGACTCAATGGAGGATGAAGAACAAAAAGAATCTGGTGTTGTCATTAAGGCAGATGTATCTGTTGGCGACTACGTGATGTGGACAGCACGCAAGGGCAAGTATCGTGGACAGGTCGCAAGGATTCAGCGTGAGGGCGATGCTGGTGTCGGCGAATCACGCCAAGAAGCCACTTCGGACAATCCAATTGCACACGTCACAGTTTTGGCAAATCTTGGGGACGACAAATTCATGATCACAGATCGTGAATTCCCAGTCAATTTCTCAAGACTTACAAAAATTGGTAAGCCCGATATCATCAACGAATCAATTGACAAGCAATCACAGGCTGTCAAAGACACCCTGAAGAAAAAGGCTTCAGAGCACAACGAGAAACATGGCGATGACTCTCGAAAGAAAACCACTGCCACCGTTCTTTATGAAGTATTCAAACGTGGTGTAGGCGCTTACCGCAACAATCCCGGGTCCGTACGACCGACTGTTACATCAGAAGAACAGTGGGCATATGCAAGAGTAAATGGTTTTCTTTATGCACTTCGTAACCTGAAGTTCAAGAATAAGCCATATGACACCGATCTCCTGCCAGAGGCTCATCCATTGTCAAGCAAATCTTTTGAACTTGCTGACGTTGAGGATGCTCAATTGCGAGACGTCGATCTGTCTGTTCCCGCCTACATGCGGGAAAATGCAAGGCGAGGACTTGAGTATCACGAGCAGGGTCTTTCTGGTGACGGACTTCGTCCTCAAACTGTTCGTGAGGCACGGGCAATGGCCAAGGGCGATATCACTGAGGACAAGGTCATGAGGATGCGAGCATGGTTCATCAGGCACAGAAGTGATCTTGAGCCGGCAAAAAACAGCAATCCAGACAATGATGATTTCCCAGGGCCAGGAGCAGTTGCTTGGTATCTTTGGGGTGGCAACCCTGTCTCAAACGAGATGCAGGCCTACAACTGGGCAGACAAGAAAATGCAACAAATTGATGCAGAATCTAAGGATGCCTCAAGGGCTTTGATATACGAAGAATTGCTACGACAGCTTTCTAAGTTGAATGCTAAGATCGAAAAACAATCGGAGACATTTGCCTCCGAGATCAAATCTATCAAGGCCACAGTGAAAAATATTTCAACACCAACTGATAATAATCCCAAAGATTATGTAGAATCTGGAAACATCAGTGAAGCATTGATAAAAGCTTTGGAAATGACCGATAGGGTCACAGGAAAATAAGGATCAAGGTTCTAAAAATGAGTGAATCTCAGAATTTAACTGAACGCGAAGTTGCCAAGCGTCTCCTCGAGAACGTTGACAACCTGACCAAGAACTACGAAGGTCTTACTGAGCAGATCGATTCGATCAGAACTCAGATGAAGAACGTAGAGGGCATCGAAACCGAAGGCGTAAAGAATGCTGACGTTTTGAAGGAGTTCGAAGGTCTTCGTGCAACTGTCGACGATCTGCGAGAGCAGTCTGAAAAAGCACGTTCCATGAACGGCACTGGCATCAGCGGATTGAAGGAAGAGGCTCATAACTTCTCCCTTATTCGTGCCATGGACGCAATTCATACCAATGACTGGAGTCGAGCCGGCTTCGAAAAAGAAGTCATGGAGCACGCTCGAACCAAGGCACAAGCCATTGGTGTTGGCACCGCTGGTGGATTCTTTGTACCAGACGAAGTTCTTGATGATGTGATTCAAGCCATTTACACCAAGTCTGCACTGGTCAACCTGACCGGCAGAGATGGTGATGCAACCAGAATTTCTGTCATTGACGGTCTCAATGGCGGAACAGTCAAGATTCCAAAATTCTTGGGCGGACTGGTTGCTTATTACATTGGTGAGGAAGACGAGTACACCGAATCGCAAACCACTGTTGGCGATGTCGTGATGACTCCTAAGAAACTCGCCGTGATGGTTCGCTTGACCCAAGAAATGCGTCAGTACGCTGGATTTGGTTTTGAGAACTTGCTTCGTGAAGACATGGTTCGTGCTGCAGCCAAGAAATTGGACCAGTCGATCCTTTACGGAACTGGAACCGCAGATCAACCTCGCGGCATCCTGAACTCAGTCAACGCATCCGCATTGGCTGCAAATGATCTCAATAGAGATCCAAGTGTTCAAGTTTATCGTGCTGACACCAGCGCTCGATGGGATGGATCCACTGTCTCTGATGCTGACGGCGGTACTTTGGACTTTGACGATCTGGATGCAATGAAGGGCCTCTTGGAAGACATCGGCATCACGATTGATGAATCCGCTGCCTTCTTGGCTCACCCTAAGTTCTTCAGAAATCTCAAGCAATTGAAGACTGATAACTTCTCTGGTCAAAGCAGCGAGCAACCATACCTGCTCGGAATGCCGATGATCTCCGATGACCGTCTCCGTGAAGTCATTGGACCGTTTGTAACATCGACCCAAGTCGAGCATGCCAGAAAGCCTGGTGCAGGACTTGGTTGGACCGATGACGGTGACGCAGGCACCACCTTCGGTAACGTGTTCTACGGAAACTGGAACGAAGTTCTCCTTGGTCGCTGGGGCGGCATCGAGATCGATGACGACGGTGGACGTGGCAAGGGATTCACCCGTGATCACATCTATGTCAAGATGAGAATGTATCTGGACGTTGGCATGCGTCACGACCAGTCCATCGTGATCTGTGACGACGCAAACTACGCTTAAAGAAGGATATAGGAACTAAAATGCTTGTAGGACCACATTTACACGAACAGGTTGAAGTATTCAACGCTTTCAATGTTGCAGACGCTGCGTCTATCGGCGCATCAGGAGCCACCACACAAGGGAACTCCATCAGTCTGTTCAACGAACTCGATGGCAGAATGATCACATTCTTCATCAATACAGTCACTGCCTCTGGCAAAACTCTGACGGTCGAAGTGGAAGAGTCTGCTGACAACTCCACCTTCACGACAATCAAAAAGATTTCTGACTCAACCTCAGCAATCTCTTTTGTCACGACCGATAACACCCAAGAGTTCTTCATGGGATCAATTCCCTTTGCATACCTTCAGTCAACCACCAAGTACCTGCGCTTGATTATCAAGAGCACCAGTGGTGCTTCAGGTGGCGGGGCCGCAGCAACCGCTGTGATCTCGGGTCTGTATAACGGACCAGGATCGGCTACGGACAAATTCTTCAGCGACACCGTGTTCGCTGCTGCTGGCGTCCCAACCAACTGATTCTGAAGGACATCTCAGAAACACGGCCCCCCTTATTGGGGGGCCTTTTTATTAGGGAAAAGAAATGTCAAATCCAAATCGCTACAACTACAAACCCTTTGGAACCGAAAACCGTGGGTTTGCCGCAGATGGTCAAAGCATCAACTTTGGAAGTTCAAGCCAAGTAAAAGAGACTCCGAACTCTCTGTCGGTAAAATGTGTTTTGAGATATAATCAATCACTGAAACTACGCTTCAGAGGACCAAGAAAGTAATGGAAAACAGAGTCCTGTATCTGAATAAAAATGGTGGATCATCCATCACATTTTCATTTGAAAATATGGATGGTTCGCCGTCGGATCTGTCAGGCCTGAATTTTTCCAGTTTCAAGATCTCTGTCGCTTTGGAAGGCAAGTTGCTTTTGAACGTGACATCTGGGTCCAAAAGCGGCGACGAACTGACAATCACTCTTACTGACGATCAAACAGATACCTTGGCTGCAGGATCTTACGTAGGCCAATTGATCTTTACGACATCGGGCGGCGACAAGGTGCCCACAGATGCATTTGAAGTGCAGGTTGCGAGAGGTTTGTAATGTCGCTTATTTCCCCTGGAGCAGCACTCATCACCGTCTCTGACGTAAGGCTGATGCAAGAGGTCACGATTGAGGAAGAGCCTGCTGTCCAGATGTTGATCAACTCGGTCCAGAGCCTGTTCGAAAGCCTCACGCATCGGCTGTGGGGCTACAGGCACGATTACGAGAAGATCTATAACTTTGACACCGCCAGAAAAAGGTCGAAGCCAAAAATATGGGTGCCGTTGATGCCAATCAACATGAATGGCTCAACTCCTCGAATCACTGTGACAGGTTGGAACTTTGGTGAAAATCAAACGCAGGCCAGCACTTACATCTTGAATGATGATTACACCGTGATTCCATCAAGAGGATTCATTCACCTTGATGATTACGCAGGCTGGAAATATTGGATCAGCATCAAAATGACTGGCGGATATGCCTCTCCTGACCTTGATCAGACGTCTTTTGTGGGATCACCGCCAGAGCCGCCTGAGGATGTGAAACTAGGTTTGACCCGACAGGTGGTCTATCACAGGCTTCGTTACGGGGGAGACAAATCAATCCTGAGAGATCAGAGTGTCGGCGGTCAAACATCAAGGCTCAAAGAGGATGTCCACGATCCGTTTTTCCTAGACATTGTTCGCACTTACAAGCGTTACGGATACTTCCACAATGGCTGAATCTCGTACGGTCAGTATCAAAGGCCGAATTGCAGGGCTGAATGCTCTACAGCGTGGCCTTTTGAACAAGGTCGCGATATCCCAAAAGGTGCGTGCAAAAACGCAAACTGTCGCTAAGAAGTTTTTGAGGATCCTGAAGCAGAATCATTTTTCTGGACCGACCTCTGACACAGTGCTTGGGGCACGCACTGGCAAGTTGAAAAAGGCTCTTGGTTTTCAGGTTGCTGTTGCCGCCGGCAGATTTCAGGGCATACCCACTATCAGGTACGGGATTTTCGCCGGTGCAGGAAAAACCAAACTCAATAGGATTTTGGCCAAACATAAAAAGGGCGGATTTATTTTTCCGTCTAAGAAACAGTTACTTGCCGTACCTGTTGGGCCTCGAGTATTGACTGCTGGCGGCCGGCAACGATTTGGCGGACCGCGTTCTTCAAGCCCAGCTCCATACAACCTTGGCCCTTACCCCGGGACTTTGAAAAGAATACCAATTCGATCAGGCGGCGATGTTGTGGCAAGGCTGGTGGACTATGAGGAACTTCGTAGAAATAATTGGGACCAAGTTGGTGTGCAATCCCAGTATTTGTTGATGAGAAAAGTTAGAGTGCCAAAGCGTGATCCGCTCGGTGCTTTCAGGAAAGAGCAAGCGGATAACATCAAACAGGCTATGACAGAAGTTTTCATGCAGGTGCTCAATGGCAAGCGTTGACAGTATTAGAACAAGAATTTTAAAAAAACTCGTTGATTTGTGTGTCTCAGAAAGGGCAGGTGCCTACTTCGTGAGACGTGGGCCAATCAACTGGGGCGAGTTTCCATTTGATCGTCATGCCCAGGCCGTGGCGATTATCACTCCTGATTTCACAATCATGGCTCCTCAGCAGCAGGAAATGACTGTGCAAATGGAATTTGCTCAAGGCATGCCGGACGAAAAGGCAATCGATTCAGAGGCCATAGGGGGCGGCTTCAACGACAATGAGATTGAAGGTTTGGTTTTCGATGCTGAGCAAATACTTCGTCAGTTTATGAACTCAAAGGACAGCCTGTATACAAATGACGACCTATTGTTGAGCCTTGACATTTTAAATGTTGAAGTTCAAGAAATGAGTTCAGCAGATTTTTCAATCCAAGGGATTGTTGTGACTTTTACGGTACAATACTGAAAAGCAACGGAGATAAGATATGCCAGGCATTGTAGGTTTTCAAGATCTTTGGGTAGCCGGATCTCGCTTCTATTTTCAGAGAGATACCTCAGGCACAACCACCTTCCCACTTTTGGACTTGGGTACTGTTAACACCATCAGTCCAACCATTGAACCAACTGTTCTTCAGTTGAAAGATGGTGACGGCGGTCGTCTCAACTTGATCGACGAAGGTTTCTCAGACATCAACGAAAACTACGATGTCGTCATCAAAAACTTGAATCAAGAGAACTTGCAATTCTTGTTCCTTGCCGACCCGCCAACAGAACTCGCTGATCCAACCACCATTAAGCGTCAAGTCTACAAGATTGGACCCGGCAAGTTGATGAAGATTCTTGATGGCAACGGCGATGGTGTTTACAGCATCCAAAATGACATTCAACTGTCCATCTTCTCGGCTGCCACTGGTGGTACTGAAACTGCATTGCAGAGATTCAGCGGAACCAATTCTTCGACATGTGATTACGAAGTCGTGTCTGGCGATCGAGGCCTCGTGAGATTCTTCTCTGGTGGTGCAGCAAGTTTGTCCAGATCTCCCGGTGGCAGTGCGAAAACCTTTGTTGGTCTCAAGACTGGCACTTCCATTGGCTCTGCGATCACTTCATTCGACACAGGCAACGAGAGACTTCTGAAACCACAAAGCCTTTCCAGCCCCGTTCGCGGTCGCGGCTACATTGTCTTCTCCAGAAGCAACAACGCACAGCAGTCAGTCCGTGAATTCTCATGCACCGTCTTGCCGTCAAGCGCTAACTTCCAGGTGGAAGACTTCTCGGAGTTCACTCTCAACGTGTCCGTCCTGTCCGACATCAACGCTGACAACATCGCGGGTCGTTACATGTACATCAAGGGTGATGAGCCTACGACCACTCCAGGTCAAGGCAACGCTGGTTGAGGTGTTAAATGCCTGGTATTGTTGGATTTCAAGAAACTTGGCTGGTCGGGTCGAGATTTTACTTCAAGCGTAATGACACCTCATCTACGGTGTTCCCGACGCTGGATCTCGGCTCGATCACTCAGGCCACACCAAACTTTGAGCCCACAACGATTGCATTTAGAGACCCTGATGGCGGTCGCTTGAATTTGATTGATGAGGCCTTTACAGATATCAACGAGTCATATTCGCTGACCTGTGGCAACATCAACCAAGAGAACCTTAACGTTCTTTTCTATGGTGATCAGACTGAAGTGCTTGGTCCAACCTCGGCCGTAAACGAGGCTGGCAGAACAAACTCAGATGTCAGATACACCGTCAAAATTGGTCCTGGCAAGTTGATCAAACTCGAGTCAGAGAACTTTTACCATACAGGCACCAAAGGTCAGTCGACCTTTCCTGCATACAATGTAAGCAACCTGACCGGAAGTAAGGTTGGAACGGGGACAACAACTCTTACAGTTTTTGATGGTACAAATGCAGATACAGCAGATGTTGAACTGGTTTCTGCTGAACGCGGCATTGTGAGATTTTTCTCTGGCGGTACTAGGAATTTGGTTGAAGGAGATCTGGTTGATCTAAGTTACATCGAGGATGCCTTGGAGACGAGCAACACCAGACTGGTCAAACCTCAAACATTGAGCACCCCGCTCAAGGGCAGGGCATACATCGTATTCTCACGTAACAACAACGAGCGTCAATCTGTAAGAGAGTTCGAATGTGCTCTCACAGTTGAATCCGCAAGTTTCAGCATTGAAGACTATTCGAACGTAACCTTCAGTGCCGCTGTTCTTACTGATATCAATAAGACCAACAAGGCTGGCAGATACATGCTGATCAAGGGCGATGAAATTCCTCTTGATGCCCCCGGCAGTTGATTTTTGTATTAGTATGCCTGCGTTATGAGCGCAGACCTTAAAACGTTGTTTCCTGGCCGCACGGTAACTATTGAAGCCGGCGGTCAGTCTTTGACTTTTAGCGTACGTCCTATGGCGGTTTCGCATTTCCGCAGGTTCAAGGAAGCCGTAAGCAAAGCCTTGGAGCGTATCGGTGGTGGCGATCTCGATTCTGGTTCCCTGATGGTCACTGTCGTCGATCTCGTTGCAGATGACCTGATGGATGTGATCAATGAGTGTGTAGACGGTATTGATCTAACCGACGATGCTTGCCCCGTATGGCTTTTCCCAAAATTGGCAACAGAATGGTTCGATGAATCATTTGGTGACGAGGGAAAGGTCCGACCTTGGGTGGACCTGATCGAGCAGGTGGTGGGGAGGTTCAGCGGGACGAAGCTGAATCTTTGGGACTCGCTTACTCAGTCCTCGCAAGAGCAGGATGGCCCAAGCGAGAAATCGATGACCTGACGGTCAATCAACTCTGGTATTTTGCCTCTCAGATAACGTCTGTAGAAAAAACAGGGATGGTTAACCAGGCCGAATTGATTCGACTTGGTGTTTATTCATTGCTGCAAAAGGGTGGTACAATGCAGTATCAAAAGTTTGTAAGGCAAATGACAGATGGCTGAGAAGACGACAATTGAGTTTGCCTTCAAGGATGGGGTATCACCGGGTCTTGAGAATATCCTCCGGAAACTCAAGCAGGTTGATACCGCAGTAAATAAAGCCAAAAATCTCAAACTCAATACCAGATCTGCTTCGACATCAGTTCAGAGAATCAATGGACGGCTTGATACTCTGTCTAAGAAACTGACAGATATCAAAAAGCAGACTCTGTTTATTGATACGAGAAACACCAACCTCAAACTCACTGGTGTTAGAACACGTCTCACAAATATTCAAAACCTTCTGAAAAACCCTCTTGGCACTGTCAAGATCAACACGGGGAGTGCTCAAAGATCCTTGAACCTGATGGTTCAAAAGGTCGAGAAGGTTCAACAGGGTCTAGGAAAAACTCAACTCAACCCAGGGAAGGTCGCTCCTCAAACAGGCAGGGCGGCTGGACGAGACGCTTTTGCGAAACTACGAGCAGTTTTCAAAAGAACAAAAGATCCAATTGATCAGGTAAGCAAATCTCTGGTCAGGTTCCGAAAAGAGTTCAAGAAGACATCTTCTGTTGGCGGCCAATTCAAGGGGCTGAAGACTGCCATCAAAGATCTTCAGAAGTTTGTCAAAGCTGTGCAGATGCTCAGCAAGGCAAACTTTAAGAATACAGGCAAGAGTTTCAAAGCCTTCACACAGGTTCTGAAGGACGCCAAACGGCCTGTACAGTCGATCATTGAGGTCTTGACTCGAGCAACCAAGTCGGCAAAGGCTTTTGAAAGGGCCTTACTGAAATCAACGAGAATCCTCAGGGCTATCTCTAAGGCTCTCCGCGACACAAGCCTCGCCGGACGAAACTTCCAACGAATCGGAAAATCTGGTGGCATCGTTTCCAGATCCTTCAGACAAATCGGCAAATCCATTCCGCTGCTGAATAAGTTCTTTGGTGGCCCAGCATTGCCAACTTTTGTTGGTCGGCTGCGTGCTCTCCGGTTTGCCCTAGTTGATGTAAGAAACATCCTTCGTGCTGTTGGTATTGGACAGTTCTTTGATCAGATTAGAAAGGGTATTGCTGACGCAGCCAACTTCGAACTGCTGACAGCACAAATTTCCACGCTGATTCAGGGGCTTGGACCGGGCGGTGCTGGGACGGTTATCACTGGTGGCCTTGGTGCTCGCTTCGATTTTACAGATACTGCACAGGGCCTAGACGGGGCTCTGACGGCCCTGAATCGTCTGGTGAGGGACAAGGCGGTCGAGGCTGGTCAAGACATTGAGAAGACCTTCAAAGCCGCTTATGACTCTATCTCATCCGGTGTGCCGATCGGAGACCTTGAAAAGTTCCTAGATCAGGCATCCAAACTTGCCGTCGGTGGTGTAACCGATATTTCCAAGGCCACAAAGCTGCTTCTGTCGGTGTTCCAAACCACAGGCAGAGATATCGACAAACTTGAGGAACAGACAGACTCTCTGTTTACTTTGGTCAGACTCGGTCGCACCACAGTCGATGAACTTTCAGGATCGCTTGGTCGGGTTCTCCCGATTGCCGAAGCAGCAGGTGTAAGTATTGACGAGGTCGGCGGTGCGATCTCGGCTCTGTCTGCTGGTGGTTTGACGACTGCAGAAGCGGTCACGGCTCTGCGGCAAGTTCTGAACAAAATCATCAACCCCTCTGTGGCGTCTGCAAAACTTGCGCGAAGATTGGGTATTGAACTCAACACAGCAGCAATCAAATCGAAAGGCCTCAAGGGTGTCCTGGAAGATATTGCTCTTGCAACCAACAGCAACACTGACGTCATCGGCAACCTGTTCCCTCGTGTTCGTGCGTTGGTCGGTGTTCTCTCCCTGCTTCGTGGTGAGGGAACCCAGACCCTTGATGACTTCTTCGATCCCTTTGAGGACAAAGCAGGGGCAACCGATACGGCATTCTCAAGACTCAGTGACACCCTGATCGTCACTGTGAACAAACTCAAGTCTGCATTCTCATCTCTCCGTGCAGAGTTGTTTGAAGGGTTGATTCCTTCGCTTACAAATACTGCGGAACGACTGAGAGCACTGTTCGTATCTGTCTTTGAACCCCTGAGAGACGCTTCGGATTTTGCTGGCAGAGTCAATGATCAAATTGATACTCGACTTTCATCTGGATCGATAAACCCTCAAGATGCAGCTGCTGCAAGGGGCGCTATCACTACGGCAAGAGACGCACAACTTGGAAGCATCTTCAATCAATTCTTGTCAGAGCTGGCAAATATCTTTGGCCAATTCGCAAAACTTATTGGTGATTCAATATCCGTTGCGATTCGGGTTGTTATTGCAACTCTGATTTCGCCAAATTCAGAATTGGGCAACTCAATTGTAGAATTGTTCAACACCGTTCTTGACAGTTTCAAACTGGTTGGGAACGGCCTGATAAATACGTTTGCAATTGTCTTTGATAGATTCATCGCAGGTTTTGTAAAAGAAGCCCTTGCGCTTGTTGGCTTGGACTCACCAACTCGTGGTCGCGTCATACCGTCTGCTGCTTTGTTTGCTGCCGAGGCATCAGCGGTTTCTGCAGGCGTGCCAGATGATCGTCTTTTTGAAATCACAGAACGTCTGGCAGAAAGTCTTATCAAATCTATTAATGCCGGAACGATCGCTGCCGAAGATCCAGTCGTGACTCAGTTTGTTGCTGCTTTGAGAGCAGCAGGTGGTGGCCAAGGAGCGAATATAGTTGGACAGTTGAGAGATTTGCCACAAAGGCAAAATGTGTTTGGCGGTGCAGCTGGTTTGGGTGCGGCACCTCAGATTATTAAAACAAGAGATGTAAACGCTGTAGAAAGGCTTAGAAACTCCTTCTTTGCAGAAAACGGTCTTGTGACTGTGCTATCGACATTGAACGAGCAGGCTGTAATTGATCTTCAAGATTTCAATGACAAACGTGCCGCACTTTCAGAGGAGCAACTGGCTGCACTTGCTCAGGAGCAAAAGGACCTTCGTGAGAACTTTGAACTCAGAACGAACTTCGGCGGCATAAAAGTTCCAACGCTTTTGCAGATTCTTGGTCTTGAAGAAGGTGGGCCCGCAGGGATTGCAAAAGAGTTTAGAAAAAACTTCCCTATATCTGACCAACTTCAAGAGTTGCTGGTTAGCCTGATCGATGGCGCCAGTGAGGCTGTTGAGGAGGCGAAAAAAGATCCTGGGGTAAACCAGGCGGCCAAAGACAGTCTGGAAAAAATTGCTGCAGAGGCTTTTGAATTCATTGCATTGCAACAAGTCGGATTTGGAACTGGTGGAGCCGGAGGATTCACGGGCCAAATTCAAAGCGTGCTTGATTTGGCGGAACGAGGTATAGACAGAAGAACAGCGAGTGTTCTGAGTGGCACGGGTGGCATTGATGATATAGCAGGGGTAAGGACCCTGGTC
>NTLX01000030.1_pt1 | contig 27949 bp, 34 predicted proteins | sample 1251771 | NCBI WGS metagenome assembly NTLX01 (sample SAMN07250028, study PRJNA358725) | marine metagenome | isolation source: viruses from ocean water | place: Pacific Ocean: North Pacific Subtropical Gyre | collected 2015
TTGGTAGAAGAGGCAATAGATTATTACCAAGAATATCATTACAATGGTAGTATTCAAACCTTTATGAGAATTGAAGTTACTGAAGCTATCAAAACACAGGCAAAAGGATTTACTCAAGAAGGATCAACTCCTTGGTATGGACAAGATAATTACGTATCTACACCACCAGGTACTTTAGGTGTTAACCATGTATATACAAACATAGGTGCATCAAGTATAGTACCAGGTAATATTTTCAATATTAAATATCAAATATTTTTAAATGATATCTACTCTATGACTCATGGACAGATATTACACTATTTCCTAACATCTCAATACTTAGAAACTCTTGACTTTGTTACTAACTCTCAAGCAAATAGAAGAGTTAAATGGAATGAACATTCCAATAGACTTTACTTAGACTTTGACTGGGACGACCTCACAGTAGGAGACTATATAATGGTAGACATGACAATGCGTCAAGATCCAGATACCTATACAGACATGTATAATGATAACTGGTTGAAGGATTATGTTGAGGCACTATTCCAACAGCAGTGGGGTAGAAACTTAAGCAAGTATGATGGTATTCAAATGTTAGGTGGGGTGACTCTTAATGGTCGTCAAATCCTTGAAGATGCTAGTCAGTTCAAGGCAGATCTTGAAAAAGATCTTCGTGATCGTTATGAAACACCACCATTGGATATTGTAGGCTAATATGGCAATACAGAATTCCCCAGCTCAAGATTACGTTCAGTCTAATTATGCTAGTGCGGGACGATTGAAAGCAAACGCTTCTGCACAGGAGCAAAAATTTATTGAAAACTTAGTTGTAGAAAGTATCGAGATTTATGGGCAAGACATTTATTATGTTCCGAGAACGATTGTCAACAAAGATTCAATCTTTGAAGAAGATTCGGATGGAAAATTTGAAACAGCGAAAGCTATCCGAGCATATGTCAATAATGTTGAAGGATGGGAAGGACAAGGTGAGCTACTTAGCAAATTTGGAATCCGTATTGAAGACAAGACAACTTTTATATTCTCCCGTGAAAAATTTACAGAGCATGTGGACGATAGTGTCACGCTTAACGTCGAAGGAAGACCAAACGAAGGGGACTTAATTTGGTTTCCCATAACTAAACATCTATTTGAAATAAAATTTGTAGAAGTAGAAAGACCTTTCTATCAGTTAGGTAGAAACTATGTTTGGGAGTGTCAATGTGAACTATTCGAGTACAGCGACGAAGAGATCAATACAGGTATTACAGAACTCGATGCTATCGAGACTGCTTTTGCAAATGCTATTACAGTTGGTCTTGTTGCAGGTGGTACTGGAGACTTTACCGTTGGTGAAACTGTCACTGGGGGTACATCTAACGTAACTGCTGAGGTTAAATCTTGGGATAATACTACAAGAACACTTATTGTTATTAATCGTTCTGGAACATTTACAGTACCAGAAACTTTGACAGGTGGTAGTTCGGGTGCATCCTTTACAACTGCTACATATAATACGATCGACAATGCTAACATTGAGTACGATCAAAACAATGACTTTGAAACACTTGATAACCAGATCATTGACTTTACTGAGGCAAATCCATTTGGTTCAGTTGGATCTACTACTGACAACACAATCTAATGCTAGGAACTTATTCATACAACGAAATATTTCGTAAAACAATTGTATCTTTCGGAACTCTGTTTAACAACATAGAAATCCGTAGATCGGATGAGGTTATGAAAGTACCTCTTGCATATGGTCCTAAACAAAAATTCTTAGCACGTTTAGATCAGAACCCTGATCCTACAAACAAAAGAGTACAGATAACTCTTCCAAGACTTTCATTTGAGATATCTGGTATTGATTATGATACAACAAGAAAAGTATCACCTACACAAAAAATTAAATTTAAGAAAGACGCAGACGAAAATAAAAATGTATACATGCCTGTGCCCTATAACATAGGTTTTGAGTTAGCAATTATATCAAAAAATCAAGATGATGGACTACAAATTATAGAACAAATATTACCTATATTTCAACCTCATTATAATCTATCTGTAAAATTATTAACAACTGTTGGAGAAACTAAAGACGTACCTATAGTCTTAAACAATATAGATTATGAAGATGACTATGAAGGAGATTTTGCAACTCGTAGAGCAATCATATACACTCTGTCATTTACTGCTAAGACATATCTCTATGGTCCTGTAACAGATGCAAAAGTTGTCAGAAAAACTCAAGTGGATTACTATGCAAATACAGATGTAAACACTGCACCAAGAGCAAGAAGGTATACTGTACAACCAGAATCTACTATTGATAGAGATGGCACAGTAGCAACAACTCTCTCTGCTACTATTAGTAAAACTGCTACTGGATTTGCAGTTGCCAATGCTTCTGGTATTAATCAATATGATAACATATACATTGGTACTGAACTCATGAGAGTCACCAATAAGGTTGGTAATAATCTAAGTGTTATCAGAGGATATGAAAAGTCAACTCCTACGGTTCATAGTTTAGGATCAAACGTATTCATAGTCAATGCTGCTGATGATGCTCTATTAGAATCTGATGATGACTTTGGATTTGGTGAGATATACTCTGAGTATACTGACATGAAGAAATATAATCCTGTAAGTGGACAGGATGAGAACATCTAATGGAATTTTCTGGACTAGATAAAGCATTTGGAGAAGAACCGAAAGGTGATTTGAAGAAGCATGTCGATAAAGTTAAACCTCTTCTCAAGAAAAGTCAAGAGGATGATGTAAGACATGACTACGAGACTGCACGTGCACAGATGCACAATCTAGTATCCAAAGGACAAGAAGCAGTAGATGGGATCCTAGAGGTCGCACAGAGCAGTGATCATCCAAGAGCATACGAAGTTGCTGCATTGATGATTAAAAACGTTGCAGATACTACAGAGAAACTTATAGATTTACAACGAAAGATGAAAGAATTAGATGCAGAAGATAAGAAGGTGACTAACAATACTACCAATGCACTCTTTGTAGGAAGCACGACTGATCTACAGAAGATGCTAAAAAATATAAATAAAGATACAGAAGACAAGACAACCGACAAGAAATGACAGTTCTTAACGTACTAAGCACAAACGCAATCGCAGCAGGTGCCACAGAATACCAAGTTGTAAAGACTGGGTTTTATCGTGTTATAGCAACCGCAGGAGATGCTACTGTAGCATTTAATGACGGACCTGCAATCACTTTGATTCAAGATCAAGCACTACTACTTAAAGGTGGTAAGCCAGGTCATGCAAAGATTGTAAAAGGTGTTGACGATTCCACAGCAGATTATACATTAGGTAGACACCTACATGAAACATCATCAAGTCATCCATTTTCAGTGGGAGATTTTATTGCTGTAGAAGATGATAGTACTTCACCTGCTATTGATAGTAATTTTCTTTCTGCAGGAACTGCAGGTAAAAAGATAACTGCAGTTGTAGGTAATTTCGTTAGTACTGACATAGATTCCTCAAGTGCATCAGCTGATTACACATACGCATCAGGACCTCAGGCAGTTATGAAGCGTGCTACTAAAGTAGCAGTCACAGGCAATGCAATAGCACTTGAAGAGATACAAGTAGTTGGTGGATAATGCCAGCCGTAAATCAAAAGGCAGAAAAAATTGTAATGGCGATGAAACGCAAGAAGAAGAGTTTCAATCGTCTATATGGAGATGACGCTAAGAGTGTCATGTATGCGACTGCAAATAAGTTGGCACAAAAGGAAAACTTAAAAGTCATGTATTATCAGGATTTCATCAAATTAATAGAAGGTAATCCTACAACACGTATGTTAACCAAGTCTAAGACACAGCAGACTGGTAATATAAGTGCTGATAGAGGATCTGATGAAAAAGCAAATCGAGCTAAACGTAAAGGTCTCGAAAAAGATTTAAAGAAAAAAGGTATTGGTTACAAGAAGGGTGTAGGAGAGTATAAATACAAATCTGACGATGGCAAAGAAGGTACAGGTCGTGAGGTCACGTATCAAACAAGTCCTAAAAAAGGAATGTCAAAACGTAGATTTGGAAAAGTAATGCGTCGTCTTGGTCGTAAACATGGTCAAGAATCAGTAATTACAAAAGACAAAGACAAACCTGCAAGACTACACGATACACAAAATAAAAAACCAAAGAAATCTGAAAATCTAGGGAAATCCAATCCAGGTAAAAATCCAAAAGGTGAAGGTGAGACATCAGGAACAAAAATCAGAAGTGGAAAACTCCCAAAAACAAACAAAAAAGCGTATCACTACAATTAAGAACGCTATAGATGCTCTACAAAAAGAGCATGATGAGAGTTGCTGTAAGCAACCCAGTAATATCAGCAAAAAGCAATAATTGATACCAAACTACATACTCAAGTGCTATACTATTATAGCTAGTATAGTAGAATTGTGCTGTTAAAATGTCACATTACACAGTAGGTTACCATGATAACCTTAACACTCACTATGAAATTTGTGAGTATGCAGACGATGCGTATAACGCTATAAAACAAGCAAGGGAAGATCTACCAGATTTTAATAATCCCCATGCTGCAGAGTATTGTATATTAGAGGACTAATATGAACGGAAGACTAGACAAGGTTGCAATGACCAATAGACTAATGCAACTCAAAAGAGAACTACATTACAAGTGTGAAATAGGAGAAAAAGGAAAGTGGGAATGTATAGGAGCAAATGAATATCTAAATAAAACTTTTGATATACTTGATGAGTATTGGCAATGACACATCGTTTCAAAGAAATACTACCAGTTTATCGAAGAAAAAATGTACCAATTCTTACAAGAATCAGTAGATTTCTTTTGAAATCAGAACGGAAAATAAAAAGGTATTTGTTAGGTTAATAGATAGTACAAACTTATCAAACATATTAGTAAATGTTATCTACACAATACCGCCTTCGGTTAGAAGGAATCTGCAAATCAATTGCAGCAGGAACAGAAGTAGGAATAGATGATATGATATGGGCAGAGAAATTATCAAAGGCAAACACATCAGCGAGAGGTATGTTAAGTCAAGCAAGAAGATTATCAATGGATGAAGACGGATCTTGTCTTAAGTATTTGGATATAGGTGATCCACGTAGATCTAAAAGAGGATTTCAAGGTGCAGAAGATATAGCAGATTGGTTTCAGAATAAACGTTCCGATGATTGGAGACAACGAGATTGACAAATGGCAGTACATAGTGTTAATATAATGGTAGCGATACTCCTTGTTGGTGTATCGTGCATAATCTATGCTATACTAAAGTATGCCTACGATGAGATGAAAGATGATTGAAACAGTATCAAATAGAATACTATACATTGTATTAATAGTTGGTTCTATAGCATGGTGTGCTGCTGCAAAGGCAGAAGATCCCAATGAAGTACTTTGGGAGGCATTACATTATTATAACGAATATCAAAAACAATATCAAATAGAGCAAAATAAGACACAACCCGATGATGCTATAAATACAGCTATAGAATCATGGGAGGATGATTATGGGAGTTATGACACCACCGAGCAGGAAGAGCTGCTACAACTTTCGAGTGACGGAGATTAATCGTGTTGTTGATGGGGATACTATTGATGTCACCATTGATCTTGGGTTTGACTTATACAAGAAAGAAAGAGTTAGAATTGCAGGAGTTGATACGCCAGAGAAAAGAACAAGAGATCTGGAAGAGAAAGCATTGGGATTAGATGCTACTAACTGGATGAAAGAAAAATTAGAAGGAGCAATTGATGGAGACGATGAACTCACTATTAGAACTGAACTCAAAGGTGGCATGGGTAAGTATGGTAGGTTGCTTGGTTGGTTATACATTGGCGATGATTCTGTATCGCTCAACGAACAAATGATTAACGAAGGATACGCTTGGGGTTATGATGGTGGTACAAAGAAGAAAGACTTTGAAGAACTACGAGAGATTCGTAGGTCATTTGGTACATTAGATCAGGGGTAATTATGTGGCAATTTTTTCAATGGGCATGGAACTTATCATGGGGTGATGGTATTGCCTTAATGATTTGTTTATTCGTATTCTGGTATGGAAAGAAATGGATAGACCAAAAGTTTGGGACTGACTCTTTTAGTAAAAGACAAAAAAGAGAACTTAAACAGATTGTCAAAGAAGCAATAGAGGAGACACATTGACTGAAGAATTAAACGACTTGAATGTTAATAATGTTCTTAATGAATTGCGTCCATACATAGAATCTGATGGAGGTTACCTTGAGTATATCGGTATAGATTACTTGAAAGAAGGTCCTATTGTTATGGTTAGAATGGGAGGAGCATGCTCAGGTTGTGCAATGAGTGCCCAAACTTTACAGTTGGGTATTGAACGTAGAGTCAAGGAAGTATTTCCTGAGGTAGTACAAGTATTAGCAGTATGAGTAAAAAACAAGAGATATACTTAGGTAATCCTAATCTNTCCTGTCTATTTTATTAGAAAGTATATTAGAATTGTATCTCTTGATGAAGGTATCGTACCATTTGACATGTACAACTTCCAAGAAGATATGGTAGGGAAGTTTCATAAACATAGATTTAATATATGTAAATTACCTCGTCAGTCTGGTAAGTCTACTATAGTCACAGCATATCTATTATGGTATGTTTTATTCAATGCTAATGTAAATGTCGCAATCCTCGCAAACAAAGCACCAACTGCAAGAGAGATGTTGGGCCGCCTCCAACTATCTTATGAAAATCTCCCTAAATGGATGCAACAGGGTATTCTCGGATGGAACAAAGGGTCACTCGAACTGGAAAACGGAAGTAAAATCCTCGCTTCTTCTACTTCTGCTAGTGCTGTTCGCGGTATGTCCTTTAACATTATATTTCTGGACGAATTCGCTTTCGTTCCGAATCATATTGCTGAACAGTTTTTTGCTAGTGTGTATCCTACAATTTCATCTGGTAAGTCAACTAAAGTTATTATTATCTCCACTCCTCATGGGATGAATCAATTCTATAAGTTATGGCATGATGCTGAACGTGGTGCTAATAACTATGTTGCAACTGAGGTACATTGGTCAGAGGTGCCAGGTAGAGATGCTAAATGGAAACAACAAACTATTGAGAATACTTCTGAAGCACAGTTTAGAGTTGAGTTTGAGTGTGAGTTCTTAGGATCTGTTGATACTTTAATCACACCAAGTAAATTGAGAATGATGCCATATAAAGATCCTATACAACAGAAAAAGGGTCTTGCAGTATATGAACAAGTAATTCCAGAACATAATTATATAATTACAGTTGACGTATCAAGGGGTGTTGGAAATGATTACTCAGCATTTGTTGTACTAGATACAACTGCAATTCCATATAAAGTAGTAGCAAGATATAAGAACAATCAAATTAAACCTATAGTTTTTCCAAATCTAATTGTAGATGTTGCTATGAACTATAATAATGCATACATCTTATGTGAAGTAAATGATATAGGTGGACAGGTAGCAGATATTATACAGTATGACCTAGAGTATGAGAATCTACTTATGGTATCCATGAGAGGTAGAGCAGGTCAGCAACTTGGTCAAGGATTCTCTGGTAAGAAGACTCAACTAGGTATTAAGATGTCAACTGCTGTTAAACAGGTAGGATGTTCTAACCTTAAAGCATTGATAGAAGATGATAAATTACTTGTTGAAGATTATGATACTATTGCGGAATTGACAACCTTTATTCAAAAAGGTCAATCATTCCAAGCGGAGGATGGATGTAATGATGACCTAGCAATGTGTTTGGTTATATTTTCATGGATGGCAATGCAACCATACTTTAAAGAAATGCATGATAATGATGTAAGACAAAGAATATATGAAGATCAGAGAGACCAGATAGAACAAGACATGGCACCATTTGGATTTGTATCTGATGGATTAGAAGAAGATCAGTTTCAAGATGCTCAGGGTGATGTATGGCAAGTCGCGGAGTATGGAGACAAGTCTTACATGTGGGAGTATAGGTGAAGTTTCAAAAATATAAATAATCTTAGACAAACCCGATTGAACAGCATTTCAGGAGTATATAAACATGGCAACTAATCAATCATCGCCAGGTGTAGTAATTCAGGAAAGGGATCTGACTACTGTCTCTACTATTCCTACCGCGAATGTTGGAGTTATTGCAGCACCATTTACCAAAGGACCTGTAGAAGAAATCGTTGAGATTACTTCAGAGAGACAACTTGCAGAAAAATTTGGCGAACCAAACGAAAGCAACTATGAGTACTGGTTCTCTGCAGCACAATTTTTAGCGTATGGTGGTTTACTAAAAACCATTCGTGTTAATTCATCTTCATTAAAGAACGCTGTTGACACAGGTACAGCACCTTTAGTTAAGAATCTACAAGATTACGAAACAAGTATTGAAGAAGCATCCAATAACTTTACATGGGTTGCTAGAACACCTGGTGATACAGGAAACTCAATAGGTATCTTCGTCACAGACGCAGGTGCAGACCAAGTAGTTGTAGTTCCTGCTCCTGGTTCAGGTAACGAGCATGAGTTTGTTGCAGACGCTGCTGTATCTGCTGCATCTGGTGCTGCAGGTAAAGTATTTAAGTATAGTATCATATTAACAATTGACGATGTAGTTGGCACATTCGTACCAGGTACTTCTACAACAATTAGTATCGGTGGTTCTAATGAGACAGTTAACGTCCTTGCTTATGATGCGGGTAATAAGAAATTAGAAATCGGACTACCTAGCGGTGGTGTTACAGGTATCCTTGCAGATAACCAAGTTATTACACAGGGTACAAATACTGCTAAAATTAACGTCACAATCGAAAGAAAACTCCTTGTTGCTCTTAACAAATCAAGTATTGAATTTGCTGCTTCTGACGTTGTACAAGATACAAACTCAACAAACATTACTGTAACATCAGTAAGAGATGAGTATACAGAACGTGAATATTTACCTGGCGTTAAGTGGATCAACGTTGCTCCTAGACCTGGTACTTCACTCTATGCAAATGGAGTTGGTGGACACAGAGATGAGATGCACGTTATCTTAGTTGATATTGACGGTGGTGTCACTGGAACAGTTGGTGCTCTTCTTGAAAGATATATTGACGTTTCTAAAGCATCTGATGCTAAGACATCTGTTGGAGAAACAAACTACTACGCAGAAGTAATTAAGCAAAAGTCAGAGTTTATCTACTGGGCAGAGCATGAGTCAACACTTTTTGCTGCTACCGCATCTGCATCTGATGGTTTATTTGGACAAACTGCAGCGAACAGACAGTTCAACTTATTCCGTAGTGCAAATGGTTCTACAGATTATCCTGCAGGAGCAACAACAGTAGGTTCTAAGAACAACGCTACTTACTACTACAGATTAACAGGTGGTGTAAACTACACAGTATCAGCAGGACAGTATACAATTACTAATACTGACATAGGTAGTGCATACGAATTAGTTGGAGACCCAGAATCTCAAATCATTGACTTTATCATTGCAGGTCCTTCTGGAACAAGTGATGCAAACGCACTTGCTAAAATTACATCTCTTGTAAACATTGCAGAAGAAAGAAGAGACTGCATGGTATTCGTTTCACCTCGTAGAGGTAACGTAATAGGAATTAGTAATACAACAACTATTACTACAAATATCAAAGACTTCTTTAGACAATTACCAAGTTCTTCTTACATGGTATTTGACTCAGGATACAAGTACATCTATGACAAGTATAATGACGTTTATCGTTATATACCTTGCAATGGTGATGTTGCAGGTCTATGCTTACAAACTAACGAAATTTCAGAACCTTGGTTCTCACCTGCAGGATTTCAGCGTGGTGTTCTAAGAAATGCAATTAAGTTAGCATACACACCAAATAAAGCACAAAGAGATCAACTCTATGCAAACAGAGTTAACCCAATTGTTTCATTCCCAGGACAAGGTGTTGTTCTTTACGGAGACAAGACTGCACTTGGATTTGCATCAGCGTTTGACAGAATTAATATACGTCGTCTCTTCTTAACAGTTGAGAGAGTTATTAGTACTGCTGCTAAAGCACAACTCTTTGAACAGAATGATGAGGCACAGAGATCACTATTCATCAATATTGTTGAACCATATCTCCGTGATGTACAGGGTCGTCGTGGTGTAGTTGACTTCTTAGTTAAGTGTGACAGCACAAATAACACACCTGAGGCAGTTGACCGTGGTGAGTTCTATGCGGAAGTATTCTTGAAACCAACAAGAACAATCAACTATGTACAGTTGACATTCGTTGCTACAAGAACTGGCGTAAGTTTTGCAGAGGTTGCTTCATAAACCTCTCAAAATTTTATTTTGACTAAATATAAAAGACGGAGATCCTAATTAAAAATGGCACAAAAAGGAACAATTGATCAATTTAAGGCGAATGTCAAGTCGGACTTCGCAAGACCTAATCTATTCCAAGTAGATTTGGCATTTCCAAGCGAAATACTACAAGACTCAGACCTTGTTAACTTAGGTAAGTTTACTGTTCGTGCAGCAAACCTTCCAAGTTCACAGATTGGTGTAATAGAAGTTCCTTTTAGAGGAAGAGTACTAAAGATAGCTGGAGACAGAACATTTGAACCTTGGACTATTACTATCATGAACGATAGTCAGTTCAAGTTAAGATCCGCAATGGAATTGTGGGCAAGTTCAATCCAAGCATATAACGAGAACTTTACTTCTGCAGGTTCACTAGGAGATAATTCAGATAGTTCTGGATACTTCGCTGACATGACAGTTCATCAGTTAGCAAGAGATCTTAAAGATGGAGAGTCACCTAAGATTCTTAAGTCTTATAAGTTCTATAATATCTTCCCAAGTAATATCGCTGCTATTGATCTGGATTACGGAAACAATGATGCGGTTGAAGAATTTACTGTAGAGATGCAAGTACAATACTGGAAACCTATAGGTCAGGTCACTACTCAGTAATAATTTGACTTTTTGAAACCTGTATAAATATATCAGAACCAAAAATTAAATCGTAATGGCACAACAACTCTTTGGATTTTCATTACAAAGAGCGAAGAAGGTTCCTAAGGGACCTTCTTTTGTTCAGAAGGATAGTTTAGATGGATCGCAACCCATAGTTGGTGGCGGTTACTTCGGTTATTCTGTTGACTTTGATGGTACTATTCGTAATGATCATGAACTAATCACTCGTTATAGAGAGATGGTCTTGAATCCAGAATGCGATAGTGCTGTAGATGATGTAGTGAATGAGACTATATGTGGGAACTTTGATGATGTTCCTATATCAATAGACTTACACAATTTAAAACAATCAGAAAAAATTAAGAAGTTAATTCGTAAAGAATTTGATGAGATACTTCGTCTTCTTGATTTTGATAACAGAGCTTATGAAATCTTCCGTCGATGGTATGTTGATGGGAGATTGTTTTTTCATAAGGTAATAGATCCTAAAAAACCAAGACAGGGTTTAGTAGAACTAAGATATGTTGATCCTAGAAAGATTCGTAAGGTGACTGAGTATGAGGCAAAGAGACCTGAGGCATTAAGAACTCAAGATCTCAATCAGCAACTTACACAGCAGAGTGCATCTTACTTCTTATACAATCCAAAAGGTTTAAAGAATTCAACCAATCAGGGTATGAAAATTGCACCTGATTCAATTGCTTATTGTCATTCTGGTATACAGGATCTCAATAAAAACATGGTGTTATCACACCTACACAAAGCAATTAAGGCAGTCAATCAGTTAAGAATGATTGAAGATAGTCTAGTTATATACAGATTATCAAGAGCACCAGAAAGACGTATATTTTATATTGACGTTGGTAATTTACCTAAGAATAAAGCAGAGCAATATCTCCGTGAGGTTATGGGTAGATACCGTAACAAATTGGTTTATGATGCAAACACAGGAGAAATCAAGGATGACAAAAAATTCATGTCAATGCTCGAAGACTTCTGGCTACCCAGACGAGAGGGAGGACGAGGTACTGAAATCTCTACGTTGCCAGGTGGACAGAATCTTGGAGAACTTGAGGATGTCAAGTACTTCCAGAAGAAACTTTACAAAGCACTCAACGTTCCAAGCTCAAGGTTAGAAACAGAAACTACCTTTAACATTGGTCGTGCTGCTGAAATCACTAGAGATGAAGTAAAGTTCCAAAAATTCATAGCACGTTTACGTAAAAGATTCTCTGAATTATTCGTAGATCTTTTAAAAACACAACTCATTCTTAAGGGTATATGCTCTATTGAAGAATGGGAAGATATGAAGGAGCACATTCAGTTTGACTTTATTGCAGATAACTATTTTACAGAACTTAAAGAGATAGAAATCCGCAACGAAAGGATGAATGAAGTTGCACAAATGGATCCTTATGTAGGTAAATACTTCTCAGCGAACTATATACGTACAAAGGTTCTTAAACAAACTGAGTCAGAGATCAAAGAAATCGACAAAGAAATTAAACAAGAAATTTCTGACGGAGTTATCATGGATCCACAAGCAATGCAAGCCATTGAGATGGGTATTGGTGAGGAAGAACCTGCACCTGAAGGTGGAGAAGCACCACCATCTGACCCTAATTCTGCAGTTAGTCCCGCAGATCAAAAGAGGGGAGAACTCTAATTCTATAAATACATAATGGAGGACACTAATTATGCCTACTGACGTAGCAAATCAAATAGTAAATCACATTTTTGGTGATGAAAAAGCAAAGGCAGTTGATGCAACAAATGATGCATTAGCCGCGTCTGCATATGATGCGATTCAAGCAAAAAAACTTGAGTTCGCACAACAATGGGGTTTTAATCCTGATCAAACAGGACAAGCCGTTGCTGATGAACTTGCTGATAAAGCAACTGATACAGGTGATGTCACTGATGTGGATTATGAAGGTCGCAAACCAGAAGATCCAGATCCTAACGAACCAGTAGAACAACCTACTGCATCCGCAGAAGAACCAACCGAGGAACCAAAAGATGAGACTGATAGCTGAAGAACTTACAGAAGTTAAATTTTTAACTGAAGAAAAGGAAGGTAAAAAGAATTACTTTATAGAAGGTATATTCTTGCAGTCTGAAATTGCAAACAAGAATGGACGTATGTATCCTTTCAAAACTTTGCAGAGAGAAGTTGCCAAGTACGATGAAAATTTCATCCGTGCAGGTAGAGCTCTAGGTGAACTTGGTCATCCAGAAGGTCCTTCAATAAACCTTGATAGAGTATCACATAAGATTGAACGTCTTAGTGAAGATGGCAACAACTTCATTGGTCGTGCAAAGATACTTGATACACCAAACGGAAAAATCGCTAAGTCATTGCTAGACGAGGGCGTAAGGTTGGGAGTTTCATCAAGAGGCATGGGTTCTTTGAAGAAAGAATCTGCATGTAATGTGGTTCAAGATGATTTTATGCTCGCTACTGCTGCTGATATAGTAGCAGATCCATCAGCACCTGACGCATTTGTGGATGGTATTATGGAAGGAAAAGAGTGGATTTGGGATAATGGTATCCTAAAAGAGTCTGCTATTGCTGAAATTAAAAAAGAAATAGATCAGGCAACCCTCAGAAACTTGCAGGAAAGAAAGATTTCCGCGTTCGATAAGTTTTTGAGAAGTTTATAATTTATAAATAAATATATAATACAGCAACGTAAAAATTTAACGGAGTTAAAAGAAATGGCTGAAACCCTCGAAAAGGAATTAGATAACATGGAAGAAGTGGCCGAAGGTTCCAATCCTGTAACTAAAAACGCAAAACCTGGCGAATCAATGGACACCTCTAAAGGCGGTGCTTCTAAAGTGATTACTGTCACTTCTGATTCGATGGAAGGTGCGAAAGGAACTAAGAACGCAGGTAAATCTGCAGCAGCACCAGTAGGTAAGGCACCTGTTCCTTCCACAAAACCAAGTGATGCGTCCGCAAAGATGGAGGAAACTGAATCTAATGACGAAACAATCGCAGAAGAAGAGACCTCTGAAACCAAGTACGACTTTAGTCAAGATGTTGACGCTCTTGTCTCTGGTGAAGAACTCTCAGAAGAGTTCAGAGTAAAGGCAGCAACAATCTTTGAGGCAGCAGTCACTTCAAGAGTTAACGACGAAGTTAAATCGTTGCAAGAAGCATTTGAAGAATCTCTAACCGAAGAGGTAGAGAAAATCAAAACAGAATTAGCCGAGAAGGTTGATGACTACTTATCTTATGCTGCTGAAACTTGGATGAAAGAGAATAGTCTCCAAGTAGAGCACGGTATTAAGACTGAGATGAGTGAATCATTCTTCAACGGTCTAAAAGATCTTTTCTTAGATCACAACTTTAGTGTTCCTGAGGAAAAATTCAATCTACTTGACGGTATGGTTGGAGAGTTAGATGAAATGGAAAAGAAACTCAACGAAACAGTCGAATCCAATGTATCTTTGAATAAGAGAATTGGAGAGTTTGTTAAAATGGAGATCGTGAACGAATGCGCTGTTGGTCTAGCAGAAACCCAAAAGGAGAAGTTAGCATCATTAGCAGAGGGTGTTGAGTTTGAAAATGAAGAAGACTTCCGCAAGAAAGTCGAAACGATTAAGGAATCATACTTCACTAGGAAGGCCGAGATTGCAGAATCTGCAAGCGAACCCACCGAAGAAGCATCACAACCCCTTGTCGAATCTACAACAAGTGGCACAATGTCGAAATACGTTGATGCAATCGCTCGTTGGTCCAAATAATTAAACAAAATTACTACTTCAAAAGGAGATAAAAGTACAAATGACTGTACAAAAACTACAAGAGAAGTGGGCACCCGTTCTGAATCACGACGCTCTCCCAGAGATCGGTGACACTTACAAGAAAGGTGTTGTTGCACAACTCTTAGAAAACCAAGAAAAAGCACAGATCGAAGAAGGACAAATCCTTTCTGAGACTCTACAAACAACAGGATATACTGGTGCTTCTACAGCAACAGGTCCAGTTGCAGGTTTCGACCCTGTTCTAATCTCATTGATCAGAAGATCAATGCCTATGCTTATTGCATATGATATTGCAGGTGTTCAACCAATGACAGGTCCTACAGGACTTATCTTTGCAATGAGAACTAACTACGGTTCCGAAAGAGATCCTAACGCATCAGGTTACGATGAAGCATTCTTCAACGAACCAAACGCAGGTTTCTCTGGTGGTGCAGGTTCATCCTACGACCCAGGTGCCTCAAGTTCAGCAAACAACGACGCAGAAGGTAACAACCCTGCTGTTCTTAACGATGCCTCTGCAGGTACTTACGAACAGACTGGTGACGCTGCAGGTATGTCAACATCAACTGTTGAAGCATTAGATGACAGTGCATCTAACACTGCTTTCAGAGAAATGGGTTTCTCAATCGAGAAAGTAACCGTTACAGCGAAGGCAAGAGCACTAAAGGCAGAGTACAGCATCGAACTTGCTCAAGACTTGAAAGCGATTCATGGTCTTGATGCCGAGCAAGAGTTGTCAAACATTCTGTCAACAGAGATCCTTGCTGAAATCAACAGAGAAGTTGTTAGAACCATTTACACAAACGCTGTAAAAGGTGCACAGAACAACACTTCTACTGCAGGTATCTTCGACTTAGACGTTGACTCAAATGGTAGATGGTCAGTTGAGAAATTCAAGGGACTATTATTCCAGATTGAAAGAGACGCTAACGCTATCGGACAGGAAACTCGTCGCGGGAAGGGCAACATCATGATCTGCTCTGCAGACGTTGCATCTGCTCTAGGTATGGCAGGAGTTCTAGACTACGCTCCAGGACTACAGGGTAACAACCCTCTAACTGGTGTAGACGATACTTCATCAACTCTTGTTGGTACACTTAACGGACGTATCAAGGTTTATGTTGACCCATATTCAGCAAACGTAGCAGACAAGCACTTCTATGTTACTGGATACAAAGGTACATCACCTTATGACGCAGGATTATTCTACTGTCCTTACGTTCCATTACAGCAAGTTAGAGCAATCAACCCTAACACCTTCCAACCAAAAATCGGGTTTAAGACACGTTATGGTATGGTTTCAAACCCATTCTCAGGTGGTCTTACACAAGGTTCTGGTGCACTTACAGCTAACGCTAATAAGTACTACAGAAGAGTACAGGTTGCTAACCTCATGTAATTCTCTTAAGAAAGAATTAATATTAAAGCACCCAAAAGGGTGCTTTTTTATACTAAATAATATTACACGTGTGAAAAGGGGAAGGAGTGTCTGGATGGACACTCTTTTTTTTGTCACTAAATATAGTGTAGAGTATATTTAATTATGATAGATGATGTAAGGTTTGAGGACTTTATTGGTATTTTCGATACTAAATACAACACTCAACCATTAATTGACTATTGGGAATATCAAAAGAAATGTGGTGCTACGTTCAATCGCAAAGGTATCTTTGGTAAAGAACGTAGAGCAAATCAACGTAAAGATGCATGTCTTGCTACAGAAGATTTCATATTAGATCATGCTTGTGGTTATGAATGGATGAAACAATATAATGAAATTTGTGGTGAGTGTTTAGAACTATACATTGATGAGTATGAAAGTCTACTACAATACAGATATCAACAAGTATATCTGAATGTACAGAAGACTAAACCAGGTGAAGGATATCATGCGTGGCATTCTGAAGATGGTTCTATGGGATGTAATCGTAGAATATGTGCAACTATGATGTATCTTAATGATAATTTTGAGGGTGGAGAAACTGAGTTTCTTTATATTCATAGACGTTATAAACCTAAAAGAGGACAAGTATTAATCTGGCCAGCAGGGTTTACACATACTCATAGAGGATTACCTCCTCTGGATGGTGACAAATACATTTCTACATCATGGTTAGAAAATATTAACGGATAACATGGCAAATTGGTATCAGGATCAACTGACTAATAAGAACTTTCTATCTCCTATAGGATTCTTATTCATGTTAGAAAGAGCAAAAAAGACATCGTTCTTATGTCAAAAAGCAAATATTCCTGCATTTACGACAGGTAATATTGAAATACCTACACGTGGTTTTGTAACAATACCAGTAGAAAGCACAGCATCATACGAAGATTTAACTATAGAGTTTATAGTAGATGAGGACTTAAAGAATTATATGGAGATACATAACTGGATGAGAGCATTGTCTACACCAGGTGAATATGAAGATAGATATAATTGGAATCAAGAAAATAGTGTTAGAGGAACTGGGAATGATCCACGATTCTCTGATGCTACATTGCAAGTATTAAATAATAATAACCTTGCAAACTTTGATGTTGTTTTTAAATCAGTCTTTCCTATCAACTTATCATCATTACCTTTTGATGTGACAGGAAGTGATAGCACTTATTTTACAGCATCAGCAACATTTAGATATACCTTGTATGAGGTAAGAAACGTAAACGCATCCACACGTAGGTAAACATGGCACTATCAGACAAAACACAAAAATGGTTCGACAAATTTGTCGAGTGGGATAAAAAACTAATAAAGAAATTTCAAGATAAATATAAATTGTCAGACTATCAAATACATTGTCTTGCTTTCGCTAAGGGGTTTATAATAGGTGCTATTCTCCTTTGAAAAAACCTTTGGTAAAGGTGTAGACCCTTGGTATAGCAGGGCAGAACGATGGGTAAAGAAGAAATTCAAGAACCCTTTCGTCAGGCATCTAGCACTTGGTTTGATAGAGTGGTTGAAAAAAAAGTGGATCTATGCTAAAATAGAAAACACAATGCGATCAGTTGACGCACAAGCTGAACAATTAGTAAAAGAGTGGGACAGGAATGAACCAATCAAAAGACCAAACATCGTGGAGAAAGGAGTATTTGGAGATGAAGGCTGGTCTCTCGAAATTTCAAATCCAATTGTTGAACGAAGGTCCGAAGCAACTAGCACAGGCATGGTTACTAGGAGCGATGCACAACGACTACGAAAAGATGAAAGGGATCAAACCCAAGAAAGAGAAAACAGTGAACTGTCAGAGCAGTCTCCAAGATTTCTTCAAGGAAACGAAGGATCAAGGAGTGTAATACCAGACCCTTGGATTGATAATGAATCTAGAACAGATACAGGAGATGTGGAAAAAGGATTCAGTAATTGATAACGATCTTTACTGCGAAGAATCCACAAAGATACCACAACTCCATATGAGATATATGGAATTATATACAACGTTCGGTCTGATGAAGAAAGAGCGTGAGATTGAAATGAAAAGACTTATCCGAGAGAAATGGATATACTATAAAGGTAAAGCACCTTCCTCTGTATATAAAGAACTACCATTTGATTATAAATTGACTACGAAGGAAGAAGTTAATATGTTTATAGAAGGTGATGATGATGTAAGAAAGTTGCAATATAAAATAGAATATGTAGAACAATGTCTTAATTACCTAGATGGTGTATTGAGACAGATCAACAATAGAAATTTTCAAATTAAAAATGCTATAGACTGGACTAAATTCCAGAACGGTATATGAAGCACGTATTATTTGATTTAAAACAATGTCTAATGAATGCTTCATTAAATGATGAAGAGTATATCAAAGAAACTTTAATAGAGGCATCAAAGATTGGTAAGTTAGAATTGTTGAAGGTTGATACTCACAAGTTTGAACCACATGGTGTGACTGGTTATGCACTACTTGCAGAGAGTCATATAAGCATACACACATGGCCAGAAGATGATATTGCTAGGTGTGATTTGTTTTCATGTAATCCAGATACAGATTATAAAGCAGTAATAAGATATATGCAAGATCGTTTTAATTCAATGGAAGTCAAGAAATGGGGATGCGATAGGTCTAATATATAATATAGTGGCATAAGTCAAATGATGGACCTCAAAATTATAAAGAAGAATGAAGTCTATTTAAAGATTGAAGCACAACCTCATGTAAATTACGAACTGGCAGATTTTTTTACCTTCGAGGTAGAGTCTGCAAAGTACATGCAGAAGACGAGAAGATATAAAGGATGGGATGGAAAGATAAGATTATATTCACCTGCTAATGGTGAGATATATTGTGGTCTAATAGATTACCTTACCGAGTGGGCAGAAAAGAAAGGGTATGATTATGTTTTAGATGAAGATGATTTCTATGGTCATCCTCAAGAAACAAATGATTTAATTACTCCTGAGGGAGTTGCTTCATTTGTACAGAGTCTACACTTGAATCATAGGGTAAGGGATTATCAATATCAAGCAATATACGAATGCCTGAAATACAACAGACGACTCCTATTGTCGCCAACTGCAAGCGGGAAATCCTTGATGATCTATTCATTAGTAAGATACCATGTTAATGCGGACAGAAATGTATTAATAGTTGTACCCACAACATCTCTTGTGGAACAAATGTATAAAGATTTTAAAGAATATGGTTGGAATGTAGGTCATCATTGCCATAAACTTTATGCAGGAGCAGAGAAATATACGGAACATAATGTAGTAATTTCCACATGGCAATCAATATACAAAGAACCTAAGAAATGGTTTGATAAGTTTGACTGTGTAATAGGTGATGAAGCACATCTATTCAAAGCAAAGTCTTTAACATCACTCATGGGTAAACTCCACGATTGTAAATATCGTATAGGTTTTACTGGTACATTAGATGGTGCTAACGTCAATCAGTTAGTGTTGGAGGGAGTTTTCGGTAAATGTTCTAAGGTTACAAAGACTAATGAACTAATGAAACAGGGATATCTTTCTAAATTAAAAGTAAAAATTATACTAATAAAACATAAAGATAAAATATTTGAAGGGTATCAAAATGAGATGGACTATCTCGTTGAGCATGAACCTAGAAATAAATTCATTAAAAACTTAGCAAAAGATCTTAAAGGTAATACACTAATTCTATTTAACTACGTAGAAAAACATGGTTTACCTTTGTTCAATATGATAAATAGTGATACAGAGAGACCTGTGTATTTTGTACATGGTGGAGTTGATACAGAAGACCGAGAAGAAATTCGACAGTTAACTGAAAAATCAGACAATTCTATTATTGTTGCTTCCTATGGTACATTCAGTACAGGTATAAACATTCGTAATCTACATAATGTTATATTTGCTTCTCCTTCTAAATCTCGTATTCGTAATTTACAAAGCATTGGACGAGTACTGCGGAAGGGAGACAATAAATCAAAAGCAACTCTATATGATATTGCTGATGATATCTCAACAAACAAAGGAAACAATTATACGTTGAATCATTTGTTAGAGAGAGTTAAAATTTACAATGAAGAAAAGTTTGATTATGAAATAATAGATGTTAAACTCAAAGATGATTAGTTACGCTAAACACGAAGAAGAATTTTATGGGGTATTAAAACTCATAAATGGAGAAGAAGTGCTTGGCAAAGCTGTGTTAACAAATGAGGGAACTGAAACTTTATGTTTCATACAAAACCCAGTAGCAGTGCAATTGGTAGAAAGAGAGTTGGATGAGAATAAATTAGCACGAGGAATAGGTTTTTCTAAATGGATGCAGTTATCAAGTGAAGATTTTTATGTGATCAGAGAAAAAGATATAGTAACAATATCTGCTATGTCTAAACAATGTATATACATGTATGAGTCATTTCTGAAAGGCGAGGCACCAGGTAGTAGAAAGGATATTATGGAACAAGATCCCAACAAACATTTGGGATATTTGGGTTCCATTGACAATGCAAGAACATTGTTTGAAAAAATATATAAAGGTAATTAATATATTCAGAAACCCCTACACGGTTAGTGTACAGTAAATTGACAAGTTTGTCAAGTCCTGCTATAATAAAGTATCCAAGAGGAGATATATGGCTGCACGAAAGAGCACCAAGAAAAAACAACACTATGTTGATAACAAAAAATTTCTTGAGGCAATTATTAAGTATAAAGAAAAGGTTGATATTGCCGAAGCAAAAGGTCTCCCAAAACCTCGCGTCAACAATTATATCGGTGGATGCTTTTTAAAAATAGCAACACACTTATCATACAGACCAAACTTTATCAATTACATGTATAAGGATGATATGGTTTGTGATGGTATAGAAAATTGTATTCAATACATTGATAACTTTGATCCTACTAAATCTAGAAATCCATTTGCATATTTTACTCAGATAGTGTATTATGCATTTCTAAGACGTATAGCAAAGGAGAAACGTCAGATGGATATTAAAGATAAGATTCTAGAGAAATCTGGATATGATCAGGTGTTTAGTGTTGACGGAGACGCAAGTGTAGACTATAATCAAATTAAGAACAGAGTGGAGATGAATCAAAAGCGATGAAACTATTGCTAATAACTGATCAGCACTTTGGTGTTCGTAATGATAACAAGCATTTTATTAATCACTATAAAAAGTTTTATAGTAAAGTTGTCATACCGTTTATAAAAGCACATAACATTGAACATATTTTTTGTTTAGGTGATACGTTTGATAAACGTAAATCTATAAACTTTAATTCATTAGATGAATCTAAAGAAATGTGGTTTGACCCTCTAAAAGAAATGGGTGTCAGAATGGATATGCTTGTAGGCAACCATGACATATACTATAAGAATACATTACGAGTCAACGCACCAGATGAACTTCTAGGTGAGTACCATAACATTCATGTAATCACAGAACCAACCAACATCACTTATGATGGTCTTGACATTCTATGTCTTCCTTGGATATGTGATGACAACCTTGAACAATCATTTAGAGCAATCAAGGAAAGCAAAAGCAAAGTGTGTATGGGACATTTAGAACTCAATGGTTTTGAAGCACATCCTGGTCACATGATGGAACGTGGCATGGATCATTCGGTCTTCAAAAAATTTAAGAAAGTGTTTACAGGACACTATCATTCTAAATCACATAAAGACAACATTTATTATCTTGGAAATCCCTACCAACTTTACTGGAATGACTTCGGATGCAAAAGAGGCTTCCATGTTTTTGATACGACTACTCTTAAAACTACTCATTATAGGAATCCCTTTGACGTTTTTCATAAATTGTATTATAATAACGGAGTTAGTCTCCCAAGCGAGAAAGATGTCGAAGGAACATTCGTCAAACTCATCGTAGAAGAGAAAGGAGACTATGCCAAGTTTGACTATGCAGTTAAACGTCTACAAGACATGAACATTGCAGACCTTAAGATTGTAGAAGATCTTAGTGTACTTGGTGAAAGTGATTCGTTATTAGAAACTGAGGATACTTTAACATTACTCGATACCTACATAGATGATATAGATCTACAAGTAAGTAAAGATAATGTCAAAAGTGTAATGAGATCTCTATACATGGAGGCATCTGCAATCTAATGTTTGTATTAACAGATAAAAAATCGGGCGGTATATACTCTGTCCTAAACAAAGATAATCAAAAAACTGTTCAATGTTTTGAAGAGGAATCTGATTGTCAAAGATATCATGACATGCTTATTGCTAATGATACAGATCATGAACTACTCATACTAGAAGTAGAAGATGAAATGATTGAAGTTCAATGTGGATCTCATGGATATAGATATATGGTAATAAAATCAAACGACCTCGTTGTTCCTCCCCCTAAAGTATTCCCTGATAAAAAATAGTGATTGTATTTGAAACGATCGCATGGAAGAATTTTCTTTCTACTGGCGATCAATGGACTGACATCCAACTTGATGATGCAGGTGCGACACTTATTGTCGGATCTAATGGTGCAGGTAAATCTACTATGTTAGATGCCCTGTGTTTTGCTTTATTCAATAAACCTTTTAGAAAGATAAGTAAGAGTCAACTGGTAAATAGTATTAATGAAAAAGGAACCAAGGTACAGGTAACATTTAGTATAGGGAGAGATGAGTATCGTGTATTCAGAGCAATCAAACCAAATCTTTTCGAGCTTTACAAAAACAATAAGTTGGTTGATCAGGATGCTGCGACTAAAGATACCCAGAAATATCTCGAACAATCAATTCTCAAACTCAACTTCAAGTCTTTTACACAAGTCGTCATCTTGGGTTCATCCACATTTATCCCCTTCATGCAACTTAACGCTCCTGTCAGGAGAGAAGTTATCGAAGATCTACTCGACATCAAGATCTTTTCACAGATGAATACGATCTTAAAAGATCGATATAAGGTAGCATATCAACAAAGTAAAGATTGTAGCAACCTTCTATCTATAGCAGAAGAAAGGTTAAAATCACAGGAAAAACTTATAAAATCCTTAAGAGAAGTAAACAGTGTTAGGAGACAGGAGAAAGAAGATAAAGTAATACAAAACAAAGCCTTAATAGAAACCATATCATCAGATCAATCTCAAAGAAATAGTGAACTTTCTACACTAGAAAAAGAATTGATTGAAACAGATACACATCAATATATACTATCTGATCTCAAATCTAAGACAGCAGATCTTAAATCTGAGATGAAAAGGGTGTCTAAGGAAATGAAATTCCTTAAAACACATGACACATGCCCTACATGTACACAAACAATAAGTGAAGAATTTAAAGGAGACAAGATAGATTCACTGACTCGTAGTGGGGTTGACTTTGCTAAAGCTTTAAAGAAAGAAGAAAAAGCTATTGAAGACGTAGTTTCTATCTTAGATCAAGCCAATGAGTTATCAATGAAAGCTCATGAATTACGTAGTGAGATCTCAACTTTTGATAGAGACATCGTAAGATTAGAATCCGAGAACTTATCAATAGAAAAAGAACTTAGTAGTTTGGTTGCAGCACCTAAGATAGAGAAAGAAGAACATGTTTTAAAAACATTAGTAGATGACTTTGAAGATACTAAAATTGACTGTGGTAAAGTAGCACAGAAGATAGATGAATACCATACTGTAAAAAGTTTATTACAGGACAGTGGAATCAAGCGTCGTATAATCAAGAAATACATACCCATATTCAATCAACTCATTAATAAATATCTTCACAGCATGGATTTCTTTGTTAACTTTACTCTTGATGAGGAGTTTAATGAAGAGATCAAGAGTCGTTTTAGAGATGACTTTTGTTATGCATCTTTCTCTGAAGGAGAGAAACAAAAGATTGACCTAGCACTTCTCTTTACATGGAGAGAGGTAGCACGTATGAAGAACTCAGCAGCAACTAATCTGTTGATTCTTGATGAGGTATTTGATAGTTCTTTGGATGCTGATAGTACAAACGCATTACTTTCTATACTAGGAACTTTAGGAAACAATACAAACATCTTTGTTATATCACACAAAGGCGACATCCTTATTGAAAAATTCCATAAGACATTAAGATTTGAAAAGATAAACGACTTCTCTAAATTGGTGGACGATTTATAAGGTGTCCACTTTTTATTTACAAACACATTTAAAGGTATTATAATATGGGTATAGACGAGACACCCATGCTAATCAACCAAGAAGTAAAAGGACAACTTGCAAAACTACTTGCAACAGAGAACCTTACAATCGAACATCGTAAAGTCACTACAGCATACTTTGATGTAGAGAAACGTATCTTATGTCTTCCTATCTGGAAGTCTGCTTCTAATACAGTATACGATTTACTTGTAGGACATGAGGTTGGTCATGCATTATTCACACCTGCAGATGAACTAAATGGTGCAGATAGATCATTCGTAAATGTTCTTGAGGATGCACGTATTGAGCGTATGATGAAAGTCAAATATCCTGGTCTTCGTAATACATTCTTCAAAGGTTATCAAGAGTTATGGAATGATGGGTTCTTTGGTGTATCAGATGGAGATATAGAAAAACTATCTTTGATTGATCGTATGAATCTATTCTTCAAGGGTAATTCAACAATAGAATTTGATTCAGAAGAGCAGGTATGGGTAGATCGTGCAGCAACTACAAAAACTTTTCAAGATGTACTAGACCTAGCACGTGAGATGATGGATCGTGCAGAGCAGAAAGATCAAGAGAAAGTAGACGACACAGAAGTTCCAGAGATACCATTCAACGGAGAGAAAGATGGTGAGTTTGATGTAAGTCATGGACAGAAGTCACCTTCAAAAACAGAAGATGGTGAAGATGGAAAAGGTGGTCAAGGTCGTCCAGATTTAGGAGAGGATGATATAGAGTTTGGTGATGAGTTTGAAGATGAAGGATTAGACTATGATACAATGACTACTGGTGAGATTGGTGGTGGTACAGATCTAAATGTTAATTTTAATGCTGATGAAGTAAAAGAAACAAAGTGTATTACAGAAGAAGCACTAGCAGAATCTATTGAGACTCTTGTTGATGAAGATGCAAGAGAGTGGATTTATCTTTCAATGCCTAAGATTAAAGATATCAACAAAGTTATTGTTGATAATAAAACAATTAGAGAAGATTTAGAAAAGCACTTTGAAGATGAGTACAATAAAGACTTAGACCCAACAGAAAATAGTGATTGGAGACAATATCAAATCAAAGAGCAAAGAGCAGCAATTGATTTTGGTAAATCACATTACTTAAAATTCAAGAAGTCAACTGGTAAGACAGTAAACTATCTTCTCAAGCAATTTGAAATGAAGAAGTCTGCTGATCAGTACAAGAGACAGGCAACATCTAAAACTGGTGTTATCAATACTCAATCTCTATACAAGTACAAGTTGACAGAGGACATCTTCAAGAAGATTACAGTAATACCTGATGGTAAGAATCATGGTCTTGTTATGTTTCTTGATTGGTCTGGTTCTATGAGTCAGTGTTTACTTGATACACTTAAGCAAACATACAACCTAGTATGGTTCTGTAAGAAAGCAAACATTCCTTTCAGAGTCTATGGTTTCCAGAGTGGATATCATTCTTCATACAGATATGGTTCTGGACTTCATGCGGGTTTTGAGCATAAAGTTCATCAACTTGCAGTTGGCGATGACTTCAGATTACTTGAGTTCCTTTCATCAAGACAAAACAATCAATCATTAGAAAAGTCTATGAGAGCACTTTACTTACAAGTGTTTTCAATGAACAACTATAATATGAAAGGATGCTCACAGTATGGTCTTGGTGGTACTCCACTTGCAGAAGCAATTTACTGTGCAAAAACAATAGTTGCACAAATGAAATTACAAGAGAAAGTTCAGAAAGTAAATGTTGTATGCTTAACTGATGGCGAAGCAAATCCTATGAATTATACTGCTCACTCTGACTATGACGAATCATTACGTCAAAGAAATATCTGTAGCGGTTCTCAAGTATTTGTTCTTCGTGATAGAGCAACTGGTTATCAGAAACGTATAAATGGTAGTCCTTATCTAACAACTAAAGAGATTGTTTCTTATATGAGATCAATCACAGACTATAATTGGATAGGTATTCGTTTATGTTCTAAGTCAGAATTAAATAGAGTTATTAGAAACTTTACTGAGAACTATGAAGACATTGCAAAGTATGATAAGTTATGGAAAAAAGAAAAGTTTATCTCTATTGTAAATGATGCAGGTTTCAATGAAGCATTCTTTATGCCAGATAGAAACAATGGTTCAGATAATGATGAACTAGAGATTAAACAGAAAGGTACTGAAGCAACGAGAGCAGAATTGAACAGAGCATTCAAAAAGCACATGAGTTCAAAGATGCAGAACAAAACCATTCTAAATAGGTTCATTGCACAAATAGCATGATCGTTGATGACGTTGCACAGACCATTCGTAAAGTGACGAGTGGTCTTCCTGATGTAAAACACTTACCCGAAGATCCTTATCGAAGTATAGTTAAGGATGATATTGTTATTAATAATGAAATGTGGACATGCACTGGTCTTAGAAAAATACATTTAGAAACTTGTAAAACAAAATACTTAGATGTACTTCACTGTGTATTATTTCCCGACCCTCGATACAAATTACCTATCTTTGGGTGTGATATTATAGCAAACAATCGTATAGTTACTGCTGCTATTGTAGATGTATCTCCTGTTAAAGGAGTTAGAACTGAGTTCTATAAAGATATAAAACCTATAAGTGATAAGTATATGGATTTTGATTTTCGTAAACTACCTTTATGGGCAGATATATTCTCTCCTCATTGTAAGTTTATGAGATTACATAAACAACATGAACAGATAATGTATGTACAACTATTAGAAGAATACCTTACAGTATATGTAAACGCAGTAAAGAAATCAGAAAAGGATAAAGATATAGATGCAACCTATGAAAGATATCAAGATCAAATATATTATTGTAAGCAACAAAAACGAAATAAAAAAACTGAAGCAGTATTAGGATCTTGGTTTGACCCAACTTGGGCAAAACATTATATAGATACAGTACTGTTTGATCAACCTAAACCTTTTTTGAGGATGTGACAGTATAATCTCTGTCCACTCAAGGCTTGATCTTTTATACTATGATGCTATACTATGTGTATAGACAACAAAAAAAACCATGCCTTTCCAAGCAAAATTTACAGAAGACGAACTCCTCACATATTTTCAGCAGTTCGGTTCAGACATATCTGCAGACAACGTTAAGTCTGCTGCAGCACACCTTGGTGTAAAAGTTCAGAGTGTTACAAAACGCATGAACAAAATTACTCGCCTTCAGAAGGTAGGTCGTGGTAGATGGTGCTTAACTGCTAATGAAATACTTAAAGCATACGAAGCACCTGCAGCAACAAAACCTACACCAGAGACAGTATCATACGTACCCTCTAAGAATGCTGAGTTCGTACCATTTGGAAACTATAGTCCACTCAAGAAGATTATACAATCCAAGATGTTCTACCCTGCATTTATTACAGGACTATCAGGTAATGGTAAGACCTTATCAGTAGAGCAAGCATGTGCAATGCTCAACAGAGAACTTATCAGAGTAAACATTACTATTGAAACAGATGAAGATGACCTTATTGGCGGTTTCCGTCTTGTTAATGGCGACACCGTTTGGCACAACGGTCCTGTTATCGAAGCCCTTGAACGAGGTGCAATCTTGCTCCTTGACGAGATCGACCTTGCCTCTAACAAAATCC
>NTLX01000031.1_pt1 | contig 27846 bp, 32 predicted proteins | sample 1251771 | NCBI WGS metagenome assembly NTLX01 (sample SAMN07250028, study PRJNA358725) | marine metagenome | isolation source: viruses from ocean water | place: Pacific Ocean: North Pacific Subtropical Gyre | collected 2015
ACTGATATAGCTGAAATTGATGAGAGAACATCAAATGTTGGAGAGATAATAAGTCTTAAGATGGTTGGTTACGGAAATACTGCTGTCCTCGGAGTTGATATGACAAGAGGTTATATAAGAGAGATATTCTTAAATGATCAAGGATATAATTATAGTTCAACACCAACAGTAACATTTTCACCACCAATCAGTGGTAGAACTGCAACTGCTGTTGCAATTACAACCTCTATAGGAGGTGCAAGATCCGTAAAAGAAATTGTATTGACTGATGCAGGTGAAGGATATAGAGAACCACCCACAGTTACGATTAGTGGTGGTGGGGGAGTTGGAGCTGCTGCAACTGTAGGTATAGAATCCTTCAGACAAGGTGTAAGTAGAGCAATTGTTCTTTCTTCTGGAGATGGGTATACAGATGTTCCTGTAGTAACTTTTGGAAGTCCCACATTTACAGGAGCAACAGGTTCGGCAGTAGTATCAAATAATATTGTTAATAGTATAGTATTAAGCGATGGTGGAAGTAATTATGACCCAGATAGAAAGATAGGTGTTACAATAGATCCTCCAACTGGCAGTGGATTTGTACAAGCAACAGCAAATACAGCAATTGGTAATGGTAAATTAGTAAGTCTTTCAGTCAATAATGCAGGTATAGGATATAGTGTAGAACCTGCTGTAACGATAGATGCTCCTACTGGAGTTGGATCTACTGCATCTATCACTGCCACAATAAATGCTAACGAAAATGTTGAAACTTTATCTATCGCATCTTCAGGACAGTTCTATGTTGGAAATCCAATATTAACTATAGATGCTCCAACTGGAATAGCATCTACAGCAACTGCAAATACAACCTTTACCTCAAATTCTGGTTTATCTACATTCACTTATAGTTTAACTAGTCCAGGTAGATATTATCTAAGTCAACCAACACTTACTATAAAATATCTTGCATTATCTGCAGGATTTGATGCAACCTCTCCAAAATATGGCACAGTAGCATGGAAGTTAATTAATGCTGATAATGATAGGAATTTAACATGGAATGGAAATCAAACTACCATTGATCAAGAGGGTTCAGTTCAATTATACTTCAAAGCACAAAGTTCTAATGTAGGTTTTTCAACGATCTTAGAATTAAATAAAGTATCTAATGGTGGAGAAGATGTTACTTTAGGAATTAATACTTTAGGAAGAGTTGAATTAGGTATTGGAACTGTATCCATCGCTTCAACCACTGGAGAAATTAGTGCATTTACTCCAAATGTTGGTGTTGCTGACAGTTTAAGACCAAATGGATCATATACTATAACTAACGCTACGGGTAATGCATCTGGATACGGTGCTGAGTTTGATGTTGATGTTTCTTCTGATGGTACACCAACAGTTACATTAGTATCTGGTGGTACAAATTACTACTCCTCTGAGACGATAACAATTGCTGATTCATCACTTGGTGGGGGTGGTGCTCCTGATGTCGTCTTAACAGTTACTGGTATTACTTTTGCATCTGTAAGAGATGATGCTTGGCATTATGTTTATGTAGAAAGTAAAAATCAATTTGGTTCTCAATTAACTTCTCTATATCTGGATGGAAACTTTGAAGATAGCACTAGTTTTGCATTAGCAGGAGATAAACCATTAATAACTAATGCTAATTTAACTCCACCAGTTCTTAAAAACTCATATAACACTGGTATTCTTGTAGATGACATATATTCAACCAATGTTCTTTCTGGTATTGGTTCATATGTTCCATTAAGTGGTGTATCAACTCTTGGAGTAACTACACTATCATCTACAATAACCTATGATGATTTTGAAAATGTAATTGGTACTGAACAAGAAATAAGCATCAATGCTAATATTGAAAATGGAGAAGTTGTTTCTCTTGATAATAGTAGCACTACTCTAACAGGTATAGTAACTGCCTTAATCTCTGCAGTTATAGATGCTCCATTAGGTGTTGCAACTAACTTTAGAGCAACTGGAACTGCAACAATTAGCGAAGGATTTGTCAATTCAGTTTCTATAGCATCATCTGGTGCAGGATATCTAACAACACCTAACGTAGCAGTTAGCAGTGCAACTGGATCCCCTTCTCAATTTACAGCAACTGGTAGAGCAAAAATAAATGGTTTCGGACAGATAAGTGAGTTTGAAATATTATCAATGGGAGGAGGATATTTGCTTGCTCCTGGTGTTACTATTGATCCACCACTTGGACAAACAGCAGAGGGATTTGCAAACGTTGGTCTTGATGGAGAGATTGATAGTGTAACATTTACTAAGATAGGTGTTGGATACACAACTCCACCTACTGTAGGTTTTTCTAATACTATTGGAGACAGGGATGGAGAATCTGGATTCTCAACTGCCACTGGTACGATAGTTCTTGATAATAATCAAAACAATATCTTACGTGTTAACATGACAAATCCAGGTGCAGGTTATCTAGGACCTTGCACTGTATTAGTAGAAGATCCTGCAGCAATAGCAGGAAACGCAGGAGTTGGAACATTCTGGTTTAATGAAGTGGTTCTTGGTGAAGATTCCTTGATAAGAGCAAGAGTTAAGAACTGGGATCAAGAAGAGGGAGTTCTGCAAATTGGTCAAGAAAATGGTAAATTCTTTGTGGGAGAGAAGATTATTGGACAATCATCTGGTGCTATATACATTTTAGATAAGTATATGTTACTCTCTGAAGTACCTGCAGCAGGTTCAGTTCAGAATATAGATAATTATGATCAAAATGATTTATTTGAAGGAGAAGCAGATATGATCTTAGATTTTACAGAAGTTAACCCATTTGGTGAAGTTTAATGTTAGGAAGTCATTACTACCACGAAATAATGCGAAAGACCATTGTATCTTTCGGAACATTATTCAATCAAATTTATCTTAAGCATTATGATGGACAGACGGGTAATGTTATTGATGAAATGAGAGTTCCATTAGCATATGCTCCAAGACAGAAATTTTTAGCAAGATTAACACAACAATCAGAATTAAATAAAGCAGTAGCAATATCTTTACCAAGAATGTCTTTTGAGATGACATCTTTAACTTATGATGGAACAAGAAAGACAGGAATGACTCAAACATTTAGAGCAATTGATAAAGCATCTGATACAATGAGAAAAGTTTATATGCCTGTTCCATATAACATTGGATTTGAATTAAACATATATTGTAAGTTAAATGATGATGCATTACAAATCGTAGAACAAATATTACCATTTTTCCAACCATCTCTCAATGTAACCATAGATTTAATTAGTTCTATCGGAGAAAAAAGAGACATACCTATAGTTTTAAATAATGTTTCTTTTGTGGATGATTATGAAGGAGATTTTTCTACAAGAAGAGCACTGATTTACACATTAAACTTTACTGCTAAGACATATCTATTCGGTAAAATTGCTGATAACGCAACAGGTCTTATCAAGAAAGTTGAAGTTGATTACTATACAAATACTAATCCTGTAACTGCAAAGAGAGAAATGAGATATACAGTTACACCAAAAGCAACAGAGGATAAGAATAATGATGGAGTTATTGATAGAATAGATGATGCATTACTTGGTCCTGGAGATGATTTTGGATTCTCTGAAGGATTAGAATTTTTTCAGGATGGAAAGTAAATGAGTGACAACTTTGAAGAATTAAATAAAGCTCTTAACACTGCATCTGATATAGTAAAGGCAGAACCTAAAGAGATGAAAATTGTAAAAAGTCTAAAATCTGAAGATAAAGATATTCAAAAAGATTATGAATATACCAGAGGTAACTTATATTCTTTGATTGAAAAAGGACAAGAAGCAATTAATGGTATCATGGAAGTTGCAGAAGAAGGTGCTAGTGCAAGAGCATATGAAGTTGCAGGACAATTGATTAAAAGCGTTGCAGATACTACAGATAAGTTATTAGATTTACAGAAAAAAATTAAAGATTTGGAAGAAGATTCCCCTAAAACTACTACAAATAATGTAACAAATAATGCCCTATATGTAGGGTCAACTTCAGATTTAGCGAAGTTGCTAAAGCAAGGAATGATAAATACTAATACATCAGACGATTAAACTTACATATGAAATCCTGTAAAAAAGGATATTACTACTGTAATACCGATGAAAAATGTAAGCCAATTCCAGAGGGTAGTATGGTAAAACCTGATGGAATGTTAGTCAAAAAAGATGTCTCCGAAGAAAAGGAGAAAACGGATCACGAAGTTTCAATGGCACATAAACAGTTATCCAAAACTGAACGAAACATCGCCAAACTTAAAAAAGCATTAGGCAAGAAGGAAAAAGATATACCTGCATGGGTTCAAGGCAAAATAACAACATCAACTGATAAATTGGATTCAGCATCCAGTTATATGCAAGATTCTGTTTCAATAGAAGATGCGAATGGTAAGCATTACGCAGAATTTATAGATGTTATATCTACTGAACCTTTGAAACCTTCAAAAGGTATAGGTAGTGATCTTCTTGCAAGTGAGAAACTTCAGTTATCGCATTACGACTGGAGAGAAAAACTTGGACAAGAAAACACAATCTGGCAAAGATGGACTGGACCCGAAAGTGAAGAACCTTGAAAAAAGGATTCAAAACTTGGAAAAAATGGTAAATCTTGCACAACAAACCATAGAGCACGATAAACATACTAATGGTTTACTTCCTAAAAAAGAAGTAAAACATTTACCTAATGAAATGACATAGGAGATACTATGAATGATAATGTATATTTGGGTAATCCAAATCTGAAAAAAGCGAATACTCCTATTAACTTCACTGAAGAGCAAATTGTAGAATTTATAAAGTGTAGGGAAGATCCCGTATATTTTGCAGTTAATTATATAAAAATAGTAACTCTTGATCATGGATTGCAACCATTTAAGTTATATCCATTTCAACAGAAGTTACTAGAAAATTTTCACGATAATAGATTTAATATCTGTAAAATGCCTCGGCAGACAGGTAAATCTACTACTTGTGTATCATATTTACTTCATTATGCAGTATTCAACGATAATGTTAATGTTGCAATATTAGCAAACAAAGCATCAACTGCCAGAGATTTATTAGGCAGATTGCAACTTGCTTATGAAAATTTACCTACTTGGATGCAACAAGGTATCATATCTTGGAACAAAGGTTCCTTAGAATTAGAGAATGGATCAAAAATATCAGCAAACTCTACATCATCATCTGCTGTTCGTGGTGGATCTTACAACGTCATATTCTTAGACGAGTTCGCATTCATACCGAATCATATTGCAGATGATTTCTTTGCATCTGTATATCCTACTATTACATCTGGACAAAGTACAAAGGTTATTATAGTTTCTACCCCTAAAGGTATGAATCATTTTTATCGTATGTGGCATGATTCAGAACAAGGTAAAAATGAATATGTGCCAACAGAAGTTCATTGGTCTGAAGTTCCAGGTAGAGATGATGCATGGAAGGAGCAAACAATAGCAAATACTTCAGAACAACAATTTAAAATTGAATTTGAATGCGAATTTCTAGGATCAGTAGGTACTCTTATAAGACCTGATAAGTTAAAAAGTCTTGTTTATTATGATCCTATAAAGAGACATAATGGTTTAGACATATATGAACATCCCAAAAAAGAGTCTAATTATCTCATAACTGTAGACGTTGCTCGTGGAATCGGTAATGATTATTCTGCGTTTATCATTTATGATATAACTAAATTCCCCTATAGAATAGTTGGTAAGTATAGAAATAATGAAATTAAACCTATGTTATATCCAAATATCATTGCTGATATTGGTAAAGCGTATAATGGTGCATTCATATTAGTAGAAGTAAATGATATAGGAGATCAGGTAGCAAGTATTCTTCATTTTGATTTAGAGTATGATAATCTTCTTATGTGTTCTATGAGAGGAAGAAACGGACAAATAGTTGGAGCAGGTTTTTCTGGTAAAAAATCTCAACTTGGTGTAAGAATGTCTCAGGCAGTTAAAAAACTAGGTTGTTCAAATCTAAAAACTTTAATTGAAGATGATAAACTATTGGTATCTGATTATGAAATCATATCAGAATTAACTACTTTTATTCAAAAAAACAACTCATTTATGGCAGAAGAGGGTTGTAATGATGATCTAGCAATGTGTTTAGTTATATTTTCTTGGTTAGTTGCACAGGACTACTTTAAAGAAATGACTGATAATGATGTAAGAAAAAGGATATATGAGGAGCAAAAGAATCAAATAGAACAAGATATGGCACCTTTTGGATTTGTATCTGATGGTTTCGATGATATGGCACCAATTGTGGATGGTGGAGATGTATGGACTAAAGAAAACCCCATACAAACCAAAGAATGGAATGTAGATGAGTATGGAGATAACTCATTTATGTGGGATTATATGTAATGTTTAAGAAATTAAAGAAAGCATATGTTAATTTTACAGTCGCATTTGCAGTGCCTTTAATTGTATTCAGTAATGTTTCTGGTGTTTATACTGGATGGAGAGAAAGACAGTATGAAATGTTTGATAAAAGAGAATTGTGTGCAAAGTTAGTAAAAGAAGGTGCAGTAAGTCAAGAGTTTTGTGATGAGGAAATAAAATATGAGACTGGACCACAAGCAGAATTTGATTATAGAGTTACACCAATATTCAAGCAGATTGATTTAGCTGGGTTATACATAAATCAATATTATACGATGGTTTGGGATTGGATTTGGATTAGAATGGTAAATTTTGAAAGATGGTTAAAATACCAGATAATGCTTTTCAGAACTTAGATTTGTAACAAATTAGATTCTAAAGAAAATATAAAACTTGTAAATATTAAGGTTATATGATATATTGAAAGAAAGAAAGTAGATATAAAGGTAATTTACGACGGAGGATTTATGAGCGGAGACGCAGGACTAAATGAACCAGTTGTTTTCTATAGTAAGAAAATGACTGAAACAAAAATAGTGCTTCTATCTCTCAAGGGGATAAAATTTGCAGAGGATTGTAATGGAAAAAGAAGAACTAACACCGACAAACGTTAATCTTGCTTTAGATGAGTTAAGACCATATATAGAATCAGATGGTGGTTATCTAGAATTTGTTGAAATAGACTATACAAATAATGGTCCTATAGTAAAAGTAAGATTACATGGTGCTTGTTCTTCTTGTCCTATGAGCGATCAGACTATGAAAATGGGTATAGAGAGACATATTCAGATGATATTTCCAGAGGTTTACGAAGTAATTCAAGTAGAATAATGGACTTTGACAGTGAAATTAGTTTAGATCATCTATTATTCACTGAAAGAAAATGTCGTGTATGTGGAGAAACAAAGGATCTTGTACAAGAATTTTATGTAACTAGAAAGAATAGAACTACCTTATCATCATACTCTTACGAATGTAAGGATTGTACAAAAGAAAGAGTAAAAAGAACGAAGAAGAAGAAAGTAAGTATTAATTGGGAATACCCAGACTGGTAGTTCATGCACGGTTTCCCCGTTGAAAATATGCTTTTCAATAAATAATTTCAGTATAATTCTGGATTCGGAGAACATAAGATGCCACTAAATTTAGCATCTCCAGGCATATTGGTAAGAGAGGTTGATCTTACTAATGGACGAATTGATCCAACAACGGATAAGATTGGAGCAATTGTAGCACCTTTCCCAAAAGGTCCTGTTAATTTACCAACACTGGTAAGTACAGAACAGCAACTAGTAGATATTTTTGGGGAACCTGCTGCCATCGACAAGCATTACGAACATTGGTTAACTGCATCATCATACTTAGCATATGGTGGTAGTTTACAAGTAGTAAGAGCATCGGGAGATAGTTTAACAAATGCATTTGCAGGAGCTGCAAGTAGTATAACAGTCAATAGCACTGACGATTACGTAACAAAGACTTACGACGAGAACACAATCGGAAATGTTACAGTAGTTGCCAGAAACCCAGGTTCTTGGGGCAACGGTATTCAAGTAGCAATCATCGACTCGCTCGCTGACCAAACAATAAATGGTCTAGATCCTACAGGTGTATCAGTTGGAATGGGTATAACACAGAGTCTTGATGGTAAAGTATTAATTGGTTCAGGAACCACTTCATCCTTAGTTGGATACTATCTAAAAGGAATAGTTACTGAAGTTGGTGCAGGAACAAGTACCGTTAAAGTTAAAGTTAACTCATACATTGATCCAAATGGAGATGAAGTTGATGTAGACTACTCTGCAGGAGGAACATTCCAGTTTGATACTGGTGCAGGAACAGTTGGTATCCATTCAGTAGGTGAAACATCTGCTTTTGATTCAAGAGTTTACAGTAACTCAGTTGATTGGTTCGATACACAGACAGTTCAAATCAGTTCATCAGGTATTTCAACAGTAACATATAAATGGAACGCACTGGCAGGAAGACCAGGAACTTCAGCATTTGCAGAATCCAGAAAGTCTAAGAATGACGAAGTTCATGTTATTGTTTTTGATGGAAACGGAGCTATAACAGGAACTGTTGGTACGGTTCTTGAGAAGCACTTAAGTCTTTCTAAGGCAAAAGATGCAGTATTCTCAGCAGGAAGTCCATCATACTGGAGAAAATATCTTTACAATAATTCAGAGTTGATCTTTGGAGGTGGTGCACCTGCAGGTATAACAACCACTGGATTTAGTTCTGGATTTACATTACAAGGAGATGATGCTTGGGATCAACCTGCAGAAGGTATAATTTTCTCAGCATCTGGAAATCAGACACTTACTCTTACAAACGGTTTCAACTATGATTATTCATCAGGTATCGGAACCGCAGGTGCTTTAGATTCAACTAAGGCAGATATCAATGGAGGATACGATATCCTTGGAAATACTGAAGAGTATGACGTTGATTTCTTAATTCAAGGATCTGCAAGTTACGGAAAGGAAGAAGCACAAGCATTAGCATCTAAACTTATCTCAGTTGCTGAAATAAGAAAAGATTCAATTGCGTTCATATCACCATATAGGGGTGCATTTTTATCAGAATCAGCTGATAATAAAACTAATACTATAAACTCTGCTGATGCAATTACAGACAATGTAGTATCATTCTTTGCACCATTACCTTCATCAAGTTACGCTGTATTTGACAGTGGATACAAATACATGTATGATAGGTTTGCAAACACATTTAGGTATGTGCCTCTAAACGGAGACATTGCAGGTATATGTGCTAGAAACGATATTAACAACTTCCCTTGGTTCTCACCTGCGGGAACAGCAAGAGGTTCAATCCTTAATGCTATCAAACTAGCGTATAATCCTACAAAAGCTCAAAGAGATGTCCTATACACTAATAGAATTAACCCAGTAATCTTCTCACCAGGAGATGGAATTATTCTATTCGGTGACAAGACAGGTCTTGCTAGAGCATCAGCATTCGACAGAATTAACGTTCGTCGTCTATTCCTCTTCCTAGAAGATGCGATCTCAGCTGCTGCCAAAGATCAACTATTTGAGTTTAACGATGAAATTACAAGGACAAACTTTGTAAATATAGTTGAACCATTCTTACGCGATGTTCAGGCAAAGCGTGGAATCACAGATTATGTTGTTGTTTGCGATCAAACAAACAACACTGCAGCAGTTATTGATGCAAATGAGTTCGTCGCTGACATCTTTATCAAACCCGCAAGATCAATTAACTTCATTGGTCTAACATTTGTTGCAACTAGAACAGGTGTTTCATTTGAAGAAGTAATCGGTAACGTTTAATTAGAGGTTTAAAAAATGCCCACTAGACAACAAATTAATCCACCCCCACTAAGAAAGATTACTGATTTTAAAAGTAAGTTAATTGGTGGTGGTGCAAGAAGTAATCTATTTGAAGTTGTACTCAACTTCCCTAGTATTGCTCCCGCAAGTTCAGAAGTTCTTGATAAAGCAAGATTCTTAGTTAAAGCAGCAAATTTACCTGCTTCAAACATATCTGACATAACAGTTCCTTTCAGAGGTAGGATTCTCCACGTAGCAGGAGATAGAACTTTTGATAGTTGGACAATTACAGTTATTAACGATACAGATTTTGCTATCCGTTCCGCTATGGAAGCATGGATGAACGCGATAAACAGAGTCTCTGATAATACAGGTTCAACAGATCCTGCATCTTATCAAGCAGACGCAACTGTTTTCCAACTAGATCGTTCTGGAGAAACACTCAGATCTTATCGTTTTTACGATATTTTCCCAACTCAAGTTGCTCCTATCAACCTATCATATGATACGGAAGGTATTCAAGAGTTTACTGCAGAGTTCCAAGTTCACTGGTGGGAAGCTGCCAAGGGTGTTGGTTCCGCAGCAGGTGGTGAAAACATCAACTAAATAAACATAGGAATATTTTAAGAGAATTTAATAATGGCGAAACTCTTTGGTTTTTCGATTGAAGATAATGAAAAGAAACCGAAAGGTATAGTATCCCCCGTTCCTCAAAATAATGAGGACGGGGCTGATTTCTATCTACAATCAGGATTTTATGGACAGTACGTAGACATCGAAGGTGTCTATAAGACTGAATACGATCTAATTAGACGATATCGTGAGATGTCGTTACATCCAGAAGCCGATAAAGCAATCGAAGATATTGTTAATGAAGCAATTGTTAGTGATCTTTATGATTCTCCTATAGAAGTTGAATTATCAAACTTAAATGCAAGTGATAAGTTAAAGAAAGCAATAAGAGAAGAATTTAAAACAATAAAAGAAATTCTTGATTTTGACAAGAAATCTCATGAGATATTTAAAAACTGGTATGTTGATGGTAGATTATTCTATCTAAAAGTAATTGATGTTGATAATCCAGATAAAGGAATTCAAGATTTAAGATACATTGATCCTTTAAAGATAAAACATATTAGAAAAGAAAAGAAAAGAGGGGATGATAAAGGTGGTTTTAGAGGAACTATACCTCCAGGTAATAGAGCACCTATAGATTATCCAGAAATAGAAGAGCACTTTATATACACTCCAAACTCAGGTGCTAATCGTGGACCTGGTAACTTTGGTGCTTCAAAAGCATCTATCAAAATTGCAAAAGATTCAATTGCATTCTGTACATCTGGATTAGTTGATAGAAATAGAAATACTGTTTTATCCTACTTACATAAAGGAATCAAAGCACTTAATCAGTTAAGAATGATTGAGGATAGTCTTGTAATTTATAGAATATCAAGAGCACCAGAAAGAAGAATATTTTATATTGATGTTGGTAATCTTCCAAAAGTAAAAGCAGAACAATATCTTAAAGATGTTATGATGCGTTATAGAAATAAAATGGTCTATGATGCAAATACTGGAGAAGTTCGTGATGATAAAAAATTCATGAGTATGATGGAAGACTTCTGGCTACCTAGAAGAGAAGGTGGTAGAGGAACTGAAATTACAACTTTACCTGGTGGACAAAATCTTGGAGAACTTTCTGACATAGAATATTTCCAGAAAAAATTATATCGTGCACTAAGTGTTCCTGAGACAAGAATGCCTGGTGGTGGAGATGGTTTTAATCTTGGTAGATCTTCAGAAATTTTAAGAGATGAATTACAATTTGCAAAATTTGTAGGACGTTTAAGAAAGAGATTTTCAAATTTATTCAACGATCTTCTAAAAACACAATTAATTCTTAAAAATATTATTGCTCCAGAAGATTGGGAATCAATTAGCGATCATATACAATATGATTACCTATATGATAATCAATTTGCTGAACTTAAAGAATCTGAATTATTAGAAGGAAGATTAGGTATATTAGCAACTATCGAACCATATATTGGTAAGTATTATTCTACTGAATATGTACGTAAGAAAGTATTACGTCAAACTGATGCTGAAATCATTGATATTGATGAGCAAATAGAAGATGAAATACAAAAAGGTATTTTACCAGATCCAAGTGCAGTTGATCCAATAACTGGAGAACCATTACCTCAAGAAGGTGGAGGAGATCTTGGTCAAGTTCCTACTAATGGAGAAGCACCTATGGTAGATCCCGAAGATGGAGATGGTGCAGTATTGCCTGAACCAAAAGGTGGAAAGATTTAGTATAAATAAAAGTAAACATAACATTAAATCATGGAAGATATTATTAATGCTATAGCAACAGATGCTTCTGCATCTGAAGTTTCCGATGCTTTGAAAGATGCTATTTTTGCCAAAGCAGCAGAAAAAATAGACGCTCTAAAACCTCGTGTCGCAAACAGTATGTTTGGGGAAGTTGAATCAGAAGCAGAAACAGAAGTCGAAGCAGAAACAGAAACTGAAGTTACTGATACACCAGAAGAAGAAGAGAAAACTGAATAAAGATACTTAATTTAATAAATACAAGATAGTATTCTATATTCTATACAAGAAAAACTGAGGAACTAAAAGAATGACAAGAATTCTCGTAAAAGGGACACAAATAACTGTACCGAATACAGTTGGTGCTGCTACTAGTTTTAGTGAAGCAACTGTTGTTCGTTTAGCAAATCCATCTGCCAACGACAGAGTAGTTACTGTTGCTGAAAATAACGGTGGTTCCGCTACTATAGGAACTTTCACAATATTAGCAGACACAACAGAATTATTGGAAAAGAATCCATCAGATGTAGTTTTTGTAAATGCAGGAACTGATGTGTTAGGTGCTAAAGTAGGATTTACAAATTAGGACTATGAAACTAATAACAGAAGAAATCTCAAACGTTAAATTTATTACCGAAGGAAAAGGTAGTAAAAAGAAAATGTATATTGAAGGTGTTTTCCTTCAAGGAGACCTAAAAAATCGTAACGGAAGAATGTATCCTGTTCAAACTCTTGCAAAAGAAGTTAACAGATATAATGAAGCATTCGTTGCAAAAGGTCGTGCTCTTGGAGAACTTGGACATCCCGATGGTCCTACAGTAAACCTCGATAGAGTTTCCCATAAAATTACTTCTCTTCGTCAAGAGGGAAATAATTTTGTTGGTAAGGCACAAATTCTTAATACTCCTATGGGTAAAATTGCATCTTCTCTTTTAGATGAAGGTGTTACTTTGGGAGTTTCTTCTCGTGGTGTTGGTTCATTAAGAGAAGATCGTAATGGATGTAAAGTTGTTGGCGAAGATTTTATGTTAGCAACTGCTGCAGATATTGTTGCTGATCCATCAGCACCTGATGCTTTTGTATCTGGAATTATGGAAGGAAAAGAATGGGTTTGGGAAGGAGGAATCCTCCGCGAACAACTCGGATCTCAAACAAAAAAACGTATTAATACATTAGTAGATCAAAAAAGATTAGAAGAGCATAAGTTAAATTTATTTAATGATTTCTTATCAAATCTTTAAGTTCTATAAATAAATACAGATTATCACCAATTTACTTAGGTAGCAAATTAGACAAAATGGAAAAAATCGAAGAGAACGTGGTGACCAAAGGAGCAAAACCTGCGGAACCAATGCAAAAAATGGACGGAGGAACTGTAGAAGATCTAGGCGGTCCTACACCTCAGAACTATAAACCTGACGACGATTCAGCAAAACTAAAAACACCTGGTGCAACACTTAAGCAAGTTAAGGATGTTGTAAACAAGGGTGCTAAACCTGCAGAGGGTGGCATGAAAGAAGAGGAAGAAGTTGAAGGCGATGTAGTCGCTGAAGACGAAGCAAAAACTGATGAAGTTGTTGCTGAATCTGAAGAATCTTCTACCGAAGAAACAGAAGTTGTTGCTGAAGCAGAAGAAACTTCTGAAGAAGAAGAAGTAATTGCTGAAGAGGAAGAGGAAGAAGCAATTGATATCGATGCAGATATTAATGCACTTATCGCAGGAGAGGAACTTTCCGAAGAATTCCAAGATAAAGCAAGAACAATCTTCGAGACAGCAATCAAGTCTAAGGTTGCTACCGTTAAGGAAGAACTACAAGAAGCTTATGAAAAAGTACTTGTAGAAGAAGTAGAAGCGGTGAAAAAAGATTTAACAGAACGAGTCGATGCATACCTTGAGTATGTTGCCGATGAGTGGGTTAAAGAAAATCAACTCTCAGTCGAAGAAGGACTAAAAGCTGAAATGACTGATTCATTCTTAGACGGAATGAAGAAACTATTTGAAGAACATTATGTAACAATCCCTGAAGACAAATATGATGTCCTAGAGAGTATGGTAGATAAACTTGATGAAATGGAGTCAAAACTCAATGAGCAAATCGATAAGAACGTTGCTCTTAATAAGAGGTTAGCAGAATCAGTTGCCGATGTAATTTTTTCAGAAGTAACAGAAGGATTAGCACTTTCACAGAAAGATAAGCTCGCTAAACTTGCAGAAAATGTTGAGTTTGATAGTGAAGATACCTATAGAGAGAAACTAGTTAAGTTAAGAGAATCTTATTTCCCTTCAAACACTAGTGCTCCAAAGAAAGATAACTCTGATACCCTAATTTCTGAAGGGGTTGAAGAACCAGCTAAGCAGTATTCTACAAGAATGGATGCTTATCTTCAGACTCTAGGCAGAGTTGCTAAAAAGTGATTATTTAAATCATAAAATCAAACAAACAAGCAAATTTCGCATAAAGGAAAATTCAAATGCAAATGTTCAACGCTGAACATCTACAGGAGAAGTGGGCACCGATCTTAGACCACGATGGTTTAGATCCAATCAAAGATTCACATCGAAGAGCGGTTACTGCTATTCTGCTAGAAAACCAAGAAAAGGCTGTGCAGGAAGAGAGAGAATTCTTATCTGAGCAACCTACAGTAAACACTGGCTCAACATCATCTACAGCAGGTTTCTCTGCTGATGCATCATCACCTGTTGCAGGTTTTGACCCAGTATTAATCAGTTTGATCCGTCGTTCTATGCCAAACTTGGTCGCTTATGACCTAGCTGGTGTACAACCAATGAACGGTCCAACTGGTTTAATCTTCGCAATGCGTTCTAAGTTCCAGTCTATGGGTGGATCAGAAGCATTATTCGACGAAGCAGATACATCATTCTCTGGACAAAACGCAGGTTTCGACATCGAAGGAACTCGTTACGTATCTGGTGGTGGTGGAGAAGCAGTTGGTTTCGGTACAACTGGACCTACATCTGCTGCAAACCCAGGTCTTCTTAACCCAGAGGGTTCACAGACAGCAACTACTTATCCTGTTGGTCAGGGTATGGGTACTGCTGAGTCTGAAGATCTAGGAACATCTGGAGACGATTTCAACCAGATGGCATTCAGCATCGAGAAAGTTACTGTGACTGCGAAGTCCAGAGCACTCAAAGCTGAGTACAGTCTAGAACTAGCTCAAGACCTCAAAGCAATCCACGGATTGAATGCAGAAGCAGAACTTGCTAACATTCTTTCTACTGAGATTCTTGCTGAGATCAACAGAGAAGTTATCCGTACAGTATACAAAGCTGCTAAGTCTGGTGCACAGGCAAACGTTGCTTCAAACGGTACATTTGACTTAGACGTTGATAGTAACGGTAGATGGTCTGTTGAGAAGTTCAAGGGACTTATCTTCCAGATTGAAAGAGATGCCAACGCAATCGCACAAGAAACAAGACGCGGAAAGGGTAACATGATCCTTTGCTCTGCTGACGTTGCTTCTGCATTAACAATGGCTGGTGTACTAGATTACACTCCTGCTCTTAACGCTAACCTTAACGTAGACGACACAGGCAATACATTTGCAGGTGTACTACAAGGTAAGTACAGAGTATACATCGATCCATATTCAGCAAACGTTGCTGCTGCTCAGTACTACGTTGTTGGATACAAAGGTTCTTCACCTTACGATGCAGGATTATTCTACTGCCCATACGTTCCACTACAGATGGTTCGTGCTGTGGGAGAAAACACCTTCCAACCAAAAATTGGATTTAAGACTCGTTATGGTCTTGTTTCCAACCCATTTGCTGAAGGAACAACTGCAGGTCTTGGTCGTATCACTGCTAATAGCAACAGATACTACAGAAGAGTTAGAGTTAACAACCTAATGTAATTCAGATAATTACATATTTTCTTAACAATTGACCCCTTTACAGGGGTCTTTTTTTATGCTATGGTATATTTGAAATAAAATAAACACATGAACAACGTTAACATTGAAAAATTAGCAGATGATATTAAATCTGGTAATCGTAAAAAAGGAAAGATTGGGTTAGATTATTTTTATCAGACAGATCATCAAGGAGTAATCTCTCCTATACCAGAAACAAGAATTCAAGTTCGAGAAAAGGATAGAGATATTGATCGCGTTATGCGTGGTGTTAATAAAATGGAAAAAACTGGAGATAAATCTGGTGTTGAACCACTTACTATTATCAAATATAGAGATAATACAGGGAAGATCTGTTATAAAATTTTAAATGGCAATCACACAGCAGAGATGTTGTATAGATCGGGAGAGAAAGATGCTGATGCATTTATAATTGATTTTGATACAGAACTTGGTGGTTCACACGCAAATTGTCTAATTCTTGGAAATCTTCTCAACAAACAAGACGTTGAAAAAGTAGATGTTCATGATGCAGATATCAAGAGAGAACTTTATGAGTTATTAAATGAAGAACTTTTAAGAAATAATGGTAAACCTCTTGGAGATGCAAAGTTAAAGCAAATAAAAGAAAGTGTATCTGATAGATATCCACATGTTAAAAAGGGAACTATTGGACAATGGATTTCTAACCACGGTGATGTTGGAGGTCGTAGTAAGGCAACATTAATTACTTATACAGATGGACAATGTAAACAGCAACAACAATTGCTTCAGAATATGGAAAAATATAAATCTTATGCTATTTTACCTCCAAGAACTGTAAGATCTTATGTGGATACTGGTATTTCAGAATCATTTCGTAAAATGAGAGATGAGAAAAAATATAATTGTGTTGTTATGTTTAAGGTTGACAACGTTACTCAAAGAGATCAGTGGGAGAATGGTTTAGAAGATAAAGTTATAGAAGAGTTTGATTCTCTCTCAGAGTACTATGATTGCCAAATTGAATATGAAATGCTCCGTTATGATTAATAGTATTTCTTAAAGATTGACCCCTTTACAGGGGTCTTTTTTTGTGCTAGTATGTAGAGGTACTATACAAATATAAACATGAAAATCACTGAAAAATTTGAAATCGTTAGTTTCATTACAGATCAGTATCTACAAGAATCAATTCGTAGCATAGATACTCATTTTGGAGAGGGATATGCAAAGAAAAATCCACAACTTGTTTCCCAAATGATGGGAATAATGGATAATACTTGTGGACGTAATGGTGGTAACGTTGCTGAGTATACATAATATGTTCGAGATGGATCAGAGACCTTAACAGGTCTCTTTTTTATTCTAAATAATTACTAGGAATTTAAAAAAGTAATGAAATCATACAAAGAGTTTAGTCGTAATTGTCCTAGTGGTTACAAGTTTGATAAAAAATTAGGTGCATGTGTTCCAAAAGGAAGTAGACATGTCAGTGTTGTTGGTCGCTATTTGGGAGGAAGACAAAATGATGACAGCGATGATAGTAAAAAAAATGGTTCTAATGGTAATGGGAACGGTAATGGTGGCAATGGGAACGGTAATGGTGGTTCGGGCAACGGTGGAAATGGTGGAGGAAATGGTGGCGGTGGAAATGGTGGAGGCGGTGGAGAATAGTATTGATAAATAACTACAAATATTGCGTTCAAAATGAAACCTACACCTAGAGAAGCATCAGAAATCAAGAAACAGTATGAATCTGTTGTTGATCATTTGATAAAAGAAGGATACGCAGACGATAAAGAATCTGCAGATAGTATCATTAAAGGAATGAGTCAACAATGGTTTGATATTATTATCGACTAATAATGGCAACTGCATTTGATAGACAAATACAAAATAGAAATTTTCTATCTCCAGTTGGATTCAAATTTGTTTTAGGAAAACATCCTAAAGTAGATTTTATATCACAATCTGCTAATATACCAGATTTAAGTTTAGCAACTCAAATCCAACCAACGTATTTAAAAGATCTTGATGTACCAGGAGAAAAGTTAACTTATGGGGATTTTTCCTTATCTTTTCTTGTGGATGAAAATATGGAGAACTATTCTATACTTCATAAATGGTTGAAAAGACTTGGTTTTGCAGCAACCACTGAAGACTATCAAAAATTAATTACAGACAAAGATGGGCAAAGAGACCCAAAGGAAGCATTTAGCGATGGTACTCTTCAAGTTTTGAGTAGTAACTTCCAACCAATCATACAAATTAAGTTTATTGATCTATTTCCAATCTCATTAAGTAGTTTAACATTTGATGTATCTGATACTGACATACAGTACTTTACAGCAGAGGCAACTTTCCGCTATACTATATTTGAGATCAACGATATGCTCGGCAAAGAACTTTAATTAAATAATCTTTATTATGGATCTTGATAAGATTCAGGCGATGTGGGAGAAAGACTCCAAAATCGACCCTGATAATTTACATGATGAATCATTAAAAATTCCTCAACTACACTCAAAGTATTATACTCTTTATAATACGATTACTTTGATGCGAGAAAAAGCAAGAACAACTCAGAACGAAATAAGTTTAGATAGATACAGATATTATACTGGTAAAGCACCTGCAGAAGTTTACGCAGAAGAACCGTTTCCATACAAGATTAGAGAGAAAGAAGCACTCCAGAAGTATATGGAAGCAGATGAGAGACTAGCAAAGATAAATCTTAAGGTAAAATACTATGATACTACTCTAAAGTTCTTAGAAGAGATTATAAGGGCAGTGTCAAACCGTACGTATCAAATAAAAAATGCCATTGAATGGCAGAAATTTCAGTCTGGATTTAATTGATAAATAGACCAGATGTGGAGATATTATGTCTCATTTGGTCATTTCAAAGAAGAATGAAGTATATTTAAATATTGAGGCAGAACCTCATGTTTATTATGAATTAGCAGATCAGTTTACTTTTGAAGTACCTGGTGCACAGTTTTCTCCTGCATACAAAAATAAGTATTGGGATGGAAAGATAAGGTTATTTAATACACAAACGAAGCAAATATATGTTGGACTATTAGATAAAATAATACAATTTTGTACAGATCATAATTATACTTATGCTTTTCAACCAAGCAAGTTCTATGGACTACCCTTTGAAGTGAATGAGCAGATCTCATTAGAAGGTGTTAAAGACTATATGAATGCTATTTGCAAGTATTCTCCGCGTTCTTACCAAGTAGAGGGAGTATACGACGCTCTAAGGCATAATAGAAAGTTGTNTAGAACAGATGTATAAAGATTTTGCAGACTATGGCTGGGACGTAGGTTCATTTTGTCACAAGATATACGCAGGTAAAGAAAGAGAGACAGACTCTCAAGTCATTATTACTACTTGGCAATCAATTTACAAACTCCCCAGAAAGTATTTTGAGAGATTCTCTGTGGTAATTGGGGATGAAGCTCACCAGTTTAAATCAAAATCATTAATATCTATAATGACAAAACTTGCTGATGCCAAATTTCGTTACGGTTTCACAGGAACTCTTGATGGAACGCAAACACACAAATGGGTTTTAGAGGGTTTATTTGGTCCTTCATACAAAATTATTAAGACAGATGAACTCATGAAGAAAGGACACGTTGCTACATTAGATATCAATGTGCTTCTATTGAAACACCCACCGAATAAATTTGAGACTTTTGAAGATGAAATACAGTATATAATTAACCACGATAGAAGAAACAAGTTTATCCGTAACTTAGCACTGGATTTAAAGGGTAATACTTTAATATTATTTGCAAGAGTAGAAGGACACGGAGAACCCTTATATAATTTAATAAATAGTAATAGTCTAGAGCAACGTCATGTCTTCTTTGTTCATGGCGGTGTAGATACAGAAGATCGGGAAAAAGTCCGTTCTATTACAGAAAATGAAAATAATGCTATAATAGTAGCATCATACGGAACATTTAGTACAGGTATCAACATTAAAAATTTGCATAATGTCATTTTTGCTTCTCCTTCCAAATCACGAATACGGAATTTACAATCAATTGGTAGGATTCTTAGAAAGGGGAACAACAAGACCAAAGCAACTCTATATGATATCGCTGACGACATTTCCTTCAAATCCAGGAAAAATTACACACTTAATCACTTGATTGAAAGGATTAAGATTTACAACGAAGAAAAATTTAATTATGACATTGTCAACATACCTTTAAAAAAATAATGGGCGAAGAGTTTTACTGCATATTAAAATTAGTTTCTGGAGAAGAAATCCTCTCATTGATTACTATTGATGAGTCAGGAGATGAACCTATCATTGTTGCACAAAGTCCTGTAATAATGAAGGTACAGTATGGTGCAGAAGGAACTTCTTATATTAAAGTAAAATCATGGATGGATTTATCAGATGAAGATATATTTGTAATCAAACCAGACAAAGTCATTACTATGACTGAAACTAAAGATCAAAAGTTAATTGATATATACAATGATTTTATAAAAGATGAAGAGCAGGATATTTTTACTCCTCCTGGAAGAACTAAAGTAACTAATGAAATGGGATTAATCGGAAAAGTGTCCGACGCTCGAATAAAATTAGAAAATATCTATAATATGAAAAAACTTCCTCCTACTTCAGATCCTAAAGAACCTGAATAATATAGCTATTATTACCCTTGAACCTCTACAAAGGTTATTGTACATGGTTTTAAGCACCTTGTCAAGTCATTGATTTTGTGATACAATAAATTCAGTAAGGGAGATAGCAATGCTATGCCAAAGAAAAAGTCGGAGCACTACGTTAACAATAAAGAGTTTTTAGAAGCACTAATTGTTTATAGGGAAAAAGTAGAGAATGCTAAAGAGAATGAATTACCAAAACCACGTATTACAAATTATCTTGGAGAATGTTTTTTAAAGATAGCAACACACTTGTCATATAAACCTAATTTTGTAAATTATATGTTCCGTGAGGATATGATATCTGATGGTATTGAGAATTGTGTCCAATACATTTATAATTTTGACCCTGCTAAATCTAGAAACCCATTTGCATATTTCACTCAAATTGTTCATTATGCTTTTCTTAGACGTATACAAAAAGAAAAGAAACAATTAGATATTAAAACAAAAATAATTGAAAAAACTGGTTATGATGAAGTTATGACTGTAGATGATAGTGCGATGTCAGGTAGTAGTTCTGATTACAATACAATTAAAGATAATATCGTTTATAAAACAAATAGATGAAGATTGCTATTATAACAGATACCCATTACGGTGCTAGAAAGGGTTCTAAACACATACATGATTATTTTGAACTATTCTATAAGAATGTCTTCTTTCCGTCTTTAGAAGAGCATAACATAGACACTGTGATCCATATGGGAGATATATTTGATAGTCGTAAGGCAATTGATCTCCAAAGTTTAGAGTGGGCAAAAAAAGTAGTCTTTGAACCATTGAAGAAGTATAAGGTGCATGCAATTATTGGTAATCATGATTGTTATTACAAAGATACTAATTATGTAAATTCACCAGAATTATTATTAAATAATTATTCAAACATAACAACATATTCAGAACTCGCGGAAATTAATATAGATGGATTGGGTATATTACTAATACCTTGGATTAATTCACAAAACTATGATAATGCAAAGAATGTAATACAAAATTGTAAATCAAAAATTGCTATGGGTCATCTTGAGATGAATGGTTTCCAAGCAACTCGCGGACATGTTATGGAAAATGGTATGGAAGTTAATGTGTTTGATAATTTTACTAGAGTATATTCTGGACACTTTCATACTAGATCTAATGATGGAAAAATATATTACTTAGGTAATCCTTATGAGATGTTTTGGAATGATGTCAATGATCCTAGGGGTTTTCATATATTTGATACAGAGACTTTAACTCATACTCCAATAAATAATCCATATAGACTATTTTATAACATATATTATGAAGATACCCCACATCAGTTATTTGATTTTACAGAGTATGATAATAAAATTGTAAAAGTAATTGTTCGCCAAAAAACGAACAGTAGAAACTTTGAGAGATTTATAGATAAACTTTATTCCTGTGGGGTACAGGATCTCAAGATAGTTGAGAACTTTCAGTTGCAAGAAAATGAAGAATTTGCTATAAGTGAAGAAGAAAATACAATTACCATATTGAATCGTTATGTAGATGAATCTGAAATAGATCTTGATAAGTCTAAAATTAAAGGTATCCTTCAAGATATCTACAAACTAGCTCGCGAGGTAGCAGAATAATGTATATGCTTACTCTTAAAGATCGTACTACAGATGGTGCATACGCTGTTAGCGATAAAAACGGTCAAAAAATACTCATTATGTTTGAGGATAATGATGATGCTGAAAGATATGCTTCATACATGATGAATGATGAAAAGTATGATAATGAAATGGTTGTTGTCGAAGTTGATGATGAACTTGCTGTAAAAACTTGTAAAATGAACAACTACAAGTATGCGATTGTAACACCTAATGATTTTGTTCTCCCTAAATTATGATTATTTTTAAAAAAATACGTTGGAAAAATTTCTTGAGCACTGGAAATCAATTTACACAGGTTGATTTTCTAGAGTATCAGACTAATTTGATTGTTGGAACAAATGGTGCAGGTAAGTCTACAATACTAGATGCTCTTACTTTTGCCTTGTTCAATAAACCATTTCGTAAAATTAATAAATCTCAATTAGTAAACACTACTAATGAGAAGGAAACTCTTGTTGAAGTTGATTTTGAAGTTAATAAAAGAGAGTATGTAATTCGTAGAGGAATAAAACCAAATATATTTGATATTCAAGTAAATGGAGAGTTATTGCATAGAGAGGCAGACGATAGAACTAATCAAAAGATATTAGAAGAGAATATATTAAAAGTTAATTATAAGTCCTTTACACAGATTGTTATCTTAGGTAGTAGTGCATTTGTACCTTTTATGCAATTAACTGCACCTAACCGTAGAGACGTTATTGAAGATCTTCTTGATATTAGAATCTTTTCATCTATGAATAACTTCCTTAAGGATAAAGTTAGGATAGAAAAAGAACAAATCAAATCTTTGAATTTAAAAAAAGATAATATTAAAGATAAGATACTTATGCAAGAGAACTTCATGAGGGAGTTAGAAGAGCAAGGGAAGACTAGCGTAAAATCAAGTAAAGATAAAATTGTTACCCTTTTGGAGGATTCAGAGTATTGTTCAAATTCTAATGAAGAGTTAGAAGTTAAAGTTTCTGATCTAACAAAAGAACAAGAAAAATTATCTGGGTCTAGTCAAAAGTTACTGAAACTTAACAATCTAAAGGGTAAAATTACTCAAAAAGTATCGACAATAACTAAGGAACATAAGTTTTTTAGCGAGAATGTAACATGCCCTACATGTACTCAAACAATAGAAGAATCGTTTCGTTTAAATAGAATTGACGACGTTCAATCTAAAGCAAAGGATCTCAATAAAGGTTTAAAAGAACTGGAAGAGACTATAGAATCAGAACGAGAAAGAGAACGTCTCTTCACCAAACTATCAAAGGAGATTACTAAACTCAACAATGGCATTTCTCAAAACAATACTAGGATATCTGGATTCCAACGACAGATCAGGGATCTGGAATCTGAAATTCAAAGAATTACCGAACAATCTAAAAACAGAAATACTGAACATGAGAAACTAAATGAGTTTAGAGAGAATCTTCAAAAGACTTTCGAGAACTTAGCAGATAAAAAAACAGAAATAAACTATTACGATTTTGCGTATTCCCTACTAAGGGATGATGGTGTAAAGACGAAGATTATTAGAAAGTATCTTCCCTTTATTAACCAACAGATAAATCGTTATTTACAGATGATGGACTTCTACATTAACTTTACACTTGATGAGGAGTTCAAGGAAACTGTACAGTCTCCTATTCATGAAGATTTCTCTTATGCCTCTTTCAGTGAAGGAGAAAAAATGAGAATTGATCTAGCATTACTTTTCACTTGGAGAGAGGTTGCTAGAGTTAAAAACTCTGTTAATACTAATCTACTAATCATGGATGAAGTATTTGATAGTTCGTTAGATGGTTTTGGAACAGAAGAATTTTTGAAGATAATTCGCTATATAATTAAAGATGCGAATATTTTTGTTATATCACATAAGACAGACTTGTTAGACAAATTTGAAAGTGTCATAAAGTTTGACAAAGTTAAGGGATTTTCCCGTAAAATATCTTAAGAACCCCCTAAGAACAATGAAAGTTCCAAATTGGCAACACCACTCTAAGAAAGAGCAAAAGCGAACGCTCAAACCCCAAGCAATGCGACAAGCTAGGGCAAGAGTAAGACAGTTAAAAAAGTGTCACATTGACCGCCCCAAGGGGCGGTTTCGTTGTTATTATGGATATATCAGATAAAAACACACATGACAGTTCAACACGAAATCAAATCTCAACTAGCAAAGTTACTTGCTACAGAAGATCTTATTGTAGAGCATAAGAAAGTAGAGACCGCATTTTTTAATGTCTCCTCTCGTGTTCTAACACTTCCTCTATGGGATAAGGCAAGTAATATTGTGTATGATATGCTTGTTGGACACGAAGTAGGACATGCTCTATACACACCTGATGAAGAGTGGTGGAAGAGATATAAAGTTCCCCCAAGTTTTGTTAATATTATTGAAGATGTTCGTATTGAGAAGTTAATGAAGCGTAGATATGCAGGACTTTCTAAGTCTTTTTACTACGGATATCAAGAGTTGAATGATGACAATTTCTTTTCTATTGATCCTGATAATCTTGAAGAAATGGGTTTTGCTGATAGAATCAACTTACATTTTAAAATTGGTAATTTTGTTGATGTGCCTTTTTTAAATGATAGAGAACGTGAAATTGTTTCTATGATAAATGCTACAGAATCTTTTGATGATGTATTAGAAGCTGCACATGTTTTATATGAATACTGCCAAGAACTTCAAGATGCAAAAGAAAAAGAAGAATTAGAACTAAAGATAAACGCTAATGATTTAGGATTTGATGGTGAGTCTAGTGGCGGTAGTTCTCCATCAGATGATGAATTACCAGATTTTCCAGAAGGAGAAGATCTATCAGAAGGAAAAGGAGGATCAGGAGAAGGAGATAAGGAGAATAAAGAAGTAGATGCAGATCCAGATCAACACATCATAGATCCAAATCAACCTTGGGATCAGGGAGAGATGGATGAAGCATGGGCAGGAATGGAGGGTGGTAACTCTGAGTTAGAGTTAGATACTGTTAAAGCATTTGAAGAAGCAATGAAAAAGTTATCAAATATGGCATCAGGACAAGAAAGTGTTTACGTTGAAATGCCAAAGGTAGATGATGAGAAGTTAGTTGTTTCAAATGAGTATATTCATAACTTGATAGATGCAGATTGGATCAGACAAGAAGCAGAACATCAAGAAAGATCATATAAGAATGAAATAAATGGTTTAAGACCTTCTAAACCATTGTTTGAGAAAGTAGATGCTGATTTTGTTCAGTTCAAAAGAAATGCTGCAAAAGAAGTAAGTTATCTTGTTAAAGAGTTTGAGTGTAAGAAATCTGCATCTGCATATGCTCGTGCTACCGTATCTAGAACTGGAGTTCTTGATTGCACTAAACTTCATACTTACAAATATAGCGAAGATCTATTCAAAAAAATTACAACTCTACCAGAAGGTAAAAATCATGGTCTAATTTTTCTCTTAGATTGGTCTGGTTCAATGTCTCATGTAATGATGGACACAGTAAAGCAATTACTAAATCTAATATGGTTTTGTAAAAAAGTTAATATACCTTTTCAAGTATATGCTTTCACTAATTCATTTCCTATTCATCAATACAGAGAAGAAGTTTTTGGACAAGAAGTTTGTGGAGAGTATGCTACTCGTAGACCAGATCCAAAAGTCTATGAAAAGAAAGAAGGAGTATTTCAAATAGATGATGGGTTCTGTCTAATGAATTTACTTTCAAGTAAGGTAAAAACAAAAGAGTTAGATAAGCAAATCAAAAGTTTATTCCGAATTGCTTATACCTTTGCTTATAGATCATTTGATTACAACTATCCAGTTAGAACTCCTTATGCAATGGGATTATCAGGAACACCCTTAAACGAATCATTAATTGCATTCAATTCTATTATTCCAAAATTTCAAAAAGAAAATGGAGTTGAGAAAGTTCAATGTGTTATTCTTACTGATGGAGAGGCACATCCATTATCATACCATCGCGAAGTACAAAGAGATTGGGAAGAAAATCCTTACTTAGGTACAAGACATGTACATGATAATTGCTATGTAAGAGATCGTAAGACAGGACATACTTATCCTGTAGACTCAGATTACAAATCATTTACTGAAGTTATATTAAGACATCTAAGAAATAGATTTCCTGATACTAACTTTATAGGTATTCGTATTCTTGATAGTAGAGAGCATGGTTATTTCATTCGTCGCTATGTTGGTGCATTTGGTACTGCATTTGATAAAGCAATGAAAGATTGGAAGAAAACAAAAAGTTGTACTATCTCAGATGCAGGCTATAACAAGTATTTTGCATTATCTTCATCAGCACTCTCTAATGATGCTGAGTTTGAAGTTAAGGAAGATGCAACTAAAGCACAAATCAAATCTGCCTTTACTAAAAGTCTAAAAGGTAAAAAGATGAACAAAAAAGTCCTAGGGGAATTTATAGAACTTATTGCTTGAATAAATATTCTTGAAATATTACGTTAGAACCATGAGTCATTTTGGAGATTTAATAAGAGGAGGTAAGCAAACTCCAGAGGTGGCACCACCTGCACCTGTTGATACAACTCCTGCATCTGTAGAACCAGATGAAGAAGTAGATTTTAATACTATGACTAAGATAGAGTTAGAAAAATTTGGTCGTACAATAGGTATTGAGTTAGATCGAAGAAGAACTAAAGATGTTTTAATAGAGCAATTGTTAGAAAAGATGGGACAATAAAAAACCAATTAACAAACTGTCACACACCCCCTACACAAGGGGTGTTTTTTTGTGTATTATAATAATAGTTACATACATACATCATGGCGACACCCGCACAATTCCAACTTAAAATGACTAAAGATCAAGCAATTGATGGACTTAGAAACGCATACGGAAACGAACTAACTTCTGCTGATATCAAAGCATTCTGTGCAATGAATGATATTGGATATCCAACAGTTTGTAAAAAGATAAAAGAATTCAAAGTATCTAAAGGTAGATGGAATCTTACCGTTAAAGAGAAGAAAGAAAATCTTGAAGCAACTTTTGCTGCTCCTGCAGTTGTACCTGATGCGGAAAGAAGTCTTGTTCCAGAGAATGACGGTACTTTTGTTAAGTTTGGTCCTTTCCCAGATATCAAAAAGATTATACAATCAAAGCAATTCTATCCAACATTCATTACTGGATTATCTGGTAATGGTAAAACATTCTCTGTAGAACAAGCTTGTGCTCAGTTAGGTAGAGAACTTATTCGTGTAAACATTACTATTGAAACAGATGAAGATGATCTTATTGGCGGTTTCCGTCTTGTTGATGGTGCCACAGTATGGCATAACGGACCCGTTATCGAAGCACTCGAACGAGGTGCAATCTTGCTCCTTGACGAGATCGACCTTGCCTCTAACAAAATCCTCTGCCTTCAGAGTGTCCTTGAGGGAAATGGCATTTTCCTTAAAAAGATTGGCAGATTCGTTAGACCCGCCAGAGGATTCAACATATTTGCCACCGCAAATACTAAGGGTAAAGGTTCAGACGACGGAAGATTTATTGGAACTAACGTGCTCAACGAAGCATTCCTTGAAAGATTCCCAGTAACATTTGAGCAAGCATATCCAAGTGTAAACAA